>UMDF01028377.1_pt1 | contig 104914 bp, 152 predicted proteins | sample 1964421 | NCBI WGS metagenome assembly UMDF01 (sample SAMEA4835987, study PRJEB28245) | human gut metagenome | biome: gut microbiome; material: fecal sample | place: Denmark | collected 2008
CCCTGCCGTTCCTAATACTGAAATTATTAAGTTATATCTCGCTATTTTTTGCAATCCATTTAATAACTTGATACCAACCACCTGTTTTTATAGTTTTAACTGTTGCCATATAATTTTTGTTTGATTTATAGCCATTTGATTTGTTATTTTTACGCTTAATTATAAAATTTTCGTTTTTTATATCTAATTCGACCAAATATTCATAAAGTCCTTGCAAAAAAGTGACATCCGTTTGACCGAAACAATTATATCTTACATTTGGATAAGAAATATTAAATTTTTTACATAATTTTAATATCAATTCTTGTTGATTATCGTAATTATAGTGTTCATACCACGCTATGTCAGTCACTTCCTATCTAAATCTAATATGCTTTCAAGATTATTTTCAATAGCCGACAATTCGTCATAATGATATTTCTCAATAATCTCTCTTTCTATCTTTATAATTTCAGTTAGACAAGAAAGTTGTTTTTGAACTTTATTTAATTTAAAAGTATTAACAATGCCTATTGCAATAGTTATTATGATGATAGTAGATACGATAATCCAACACATAAATTCAGTTTTGTTCATAATTGAACAGAATTTTATCATATAATAGAACAAAGAAATCAACCCTGCCGTTCCTAATACTGAAATTATTAAGTTTCGTTTCAACCATATGCCTCCTTCCCTTTTAAAATAAGTATTTATTTAATTTTTATATGGAACATAAGTATGATAAGGCTTTCTTGCTACTACAACTTCATAAGCCTTTTCTTCTACATTATCAAATACAGTAACAACGGTATTTTTAAGATACATTTTCACAATTTGTTTAGTTTCTTTAAATTCTTTAATAGCCTTTCGACACAGTTCTGTTATTTCCTCGTTGGTTGCATTTTCTTCTGTTTCAAGATAGCCGTCATTTGTATCAAAATGCTTTGGATATTCAATATTGTTTTCATCAATATTAATCCCCATATGGTGATATTGTCTTTTATGACATTTAGGACATTCAAAATATTTAAGTCCATATTCGCCAATTTGCCAATCTTCCTTGCTGACCTCAATAACACTACCACAATCTTCACACTCAATAAGATTTTCTTTTTTTGTCAAATCACTATCCATAATAAGTTTCATAATTATTTTCTCCTATAAATTGTTTTGTCATTTTTTAATTCTTGTGTTGTTTCTTTACTCCATATATCACAATCTTTTACAATAAAGTCGTTCATTAAACTAAAAAGATTATTTCCAATTAAAAAACTTGCAAAATATAATGGCTCATAAAAGATTTTTGTTTGACCTGTTTTCAAATCTTTAAATTCAAGTTTTATAGTAAAATGATAGCCACTTCCATCTCCGTACTTATAATCATAACGATTAACTTGTCGAACAATAAATCTTCCTCGCCATAAATCATCATTTAAGATGTTATCATTCAATCCTTGAACATATTTATTTACTGCTCTTTGCAATTTCTTTAATTCTTTATTTTTTGTCATTACATAAAATCCTCAAAACTTTTCTTATTATAACTTATTTCTATATTATTTGAGTCAATAATAAATTGTTTATTTCGTTGCCCTCTAAATTCATTATAACAAGGCTCACCTATAAATTCAAGAGCAACCATTTGTTTTTGTTGACTATTAAGTTTTAATTGCTCTTTAAGTTTGTTTGAACAATTAAACAAAATAAAGTCAATACCGTTTCGTCTAAATTTTATAGTCCTTTGTGTTGCACCCAATACCTGAATTTCATCATTATAAAGACTAAAAGGTTTTATATGTATTCTTGGTATCGGTATATCCATTCCAAAATACGCTCTGTAATCGTCTATAAAGTCATATAAGTAGTTAGGTATATCCTTTGTTGTTGTAGATATAAAAACGGCTTGTAAAGGCTCTGACGGAATGTCAAGACTATTTAAAGCTTTAATTAACGCTTGCTCGTTTTCTTTTTGATAAGAAGTACCAAATGCACAATTATGCCCTTGGTTATAATTAAATAATTCTTGGGGCAACAAGTCTTTGATTTCAAAAGGACTACGAACACTTCCTGCTAATTCTCCATTATCTCTACTGTGGGTTAAGAAAATCGGCTTTTCATAAATACTCATCATTTTGTTTGCTACAAGACCTGTAAGTGTTGTCTTTTCAAGTATTCTTGCAATTACAAATTTATTATTATCTATAATTTCAACTGAATGTTCTAAAAGTCTTTTTGTTTCGCTTGACTGCTTATTATGTAACTTTTTACATTTATCAATGGTTTCTGCCGAGTTAATTTCGCCACATAACGCTTTAAATAATTCTATTTTATCTTCTTGTGTTCCTAAACGAATAAGAGAGTTTATATTTGTGATTAAACCAAAAGAAAAAGCCTTATTATCAGTTTCGTCATTTCTATTTAGATTAGCCACAAAAGGTTTAAGTACCTTATAGATAGATAACATACCCCAATGCCTAAATGTTTCATTTTCGGCAAATGTAAAAGACATACTATCACCTATATTTGCAATAGCAACATAAGATATTAACTTTTTACTAAAATTATATCCATAAAGTTCGTCATATCTTTTACAAATTTTCCACGCTACACCTGTACCTGAAAGACCCTTGTTGATAACTTTATTACTTACTTGATTATTAACCAATAGACAATAGGAATTTATTTTTTTCTCTTGTTTATGGTGGTCTGCACAAAGAATTTGCCAACCAAGTTTGGTCAACTTTTTATCTTGTTTAATGTCATTTGTACCTGCGTCAAGGACTACTAAAATCGAAGGCTCTTGACTTTTAAGATATTTTAAATTATCTTTATCAATTCCGTGTTGCTTTTCTGTATGAAATATAGGAATAATATTAACATTCGGGTTTATGTGTTTACAATAAATGTAAAACATTGAACTGCTGAAATATCCGTCAAGGTCACTATCAACTAATAGATAAAATTTTTCTTTTTCGTTGATAGCATAATTTAATTTTTCACACCATTTATCTATATTGTCATAATCACTTGATTTTTCTAACGCTTTGTGTGAAAGCCATTTTTGTGTATTAACTACTCCACATTTAGCAAGATAATCTGAAATTGTAACATAATCTGTGTTTTTATAAAGTGGTTTAATCTGCATCTTTCACCAAACTACAATCAATAATTTCCAAAAATTTATAATGTTCAATATCTGTATAAATTTCAAAAGTATCAAGGTCAACAATACAATCAACCCAAACACCATTATCAGCTTCTTTGCCAACTTTCATTCCATACCATTTGTCATCACCAATATTATAATCATTTGGGTCACAATATTCAAATACATCTCCGTATTGAATATCTTTATGAAAATCAAGGGTATTAGAAAATTCTTTTTCTTTATTAAGTTTAACATTAATCGGCATTTTTCATTTCCTCCAACAATTTAAGATTTGTTCTTAATGATTTTAATGCAATTTTTGTATTTTTATAAGCACTTTGTTCATAACAACTGCCATTACTTTGAATATCAACAAGACAATTTTCAAAATATTTGATTGCATTTTCAATTTGAGTTTTTGTTTGTGAATTTTTGTGTTTTATATTTATACAATTAGTAAACATCTTCAAAACTTCCTTTCTTTAAGTTTACTTGAATTATACCACAAATATTGCCAAAAGTCAAGAAAAATTTATTATTTAAGCAAAATCAACAAAAAGTGATTTAAAAAATTAGTTAAAATGCACTAAAGTTTTAAATCACTTCCCTATTTTTATATAATTCTAAATATTTTTCTTTCCCTAAATCGCTTGGACTATCTTTATAATTATGCCCACCATAACTTACTAATGCAGATACCTTACAAAAGCCTTTAAAAAACTTTGAAATTTTATAAACCTTATTCTCAAATTGAGTAAAATCTTCTGTTTTATTGCCATTTTCATCTAATATTGTATCATAGTCAAAATCAATAGCAATAATAACCTCATTTACACCCTGTTCAAGAATAATATCTCTTTTTTGTTTGCTCATTGCCGAGCCATAAAGCGAAACAGAAAAATTATCCTCTCCAAAATAAGTATCACATTGTAAGGTGCTTTTTTCAGCTTCAAATAAAACACATTTTTTATGATATTTAATTGCCTGTTTTGTATACCAAATACCATATAAGTAATTGTTTGTTTGAAATTTATATTCAACACCATTCAATAATCTAATAGGTAAATATTTAACTTGACTTTCAGGATTTAAAAAACGACCTCTTATGCCGATTAAATTAGCCTTATCGTCAAAACAAGGAATAGTAATGCAGTCCTGCAAAGGATAATAACCTATATTATATTTTTCCATTGTTTTAATAGAAATATTATCATCCAGCCAAGATTGATGATATATAGGCTCAAAAAACAACAATACATTCCTATTATAATAATTAGCATTGAAGTTTTTATTTTTGCCCATAAATTTAGCCAAACTACTTTGCCAATTATATTTATTAGGATTTTCTTTTATTTCACCGCTATAATCAAATGGTATATTAGCAATCTCACAAACATATTTGACACATTTAGGAAAAGACCATTGTTCATTAAATAATGCCTTATTCTTTTTGACTAAATCATAAATATCAAAACTCTCACTACACACATAACAAGTGAAAATCTTTGAACTTTTATAATAATATAATTTAGCTTTATGTGAGGGGTCACAAGGCTCTTTATTGTGGCAAGCCGAATAAAATATTATCTGTTCCTCATCCTCTTTAAAAACATCACTATTAAGGGAATAAAGCACTTTTTTTACATCTTCAGTATTAAGTTGTTCATTTATTTTTTCAATGTCAAATTTCATAATTATGCCACTACTTTAAGGTTGATATTTTTATTATCTATAAGTCGGCTCAATGCCCAATATTCTCCACCATAGATAATATTTATATAGTCTTTTTCTTGTAGTATAAATTTAACATTTGAAATTTTTTCGTTATTTACAATTACTGTCAAACTTTATATTCCTCTTTCGTAATTTTTTTATATTTATCTATTATCTTTTGCCATTCTTCGTCTGTTATTTGACTTTCACCTTGACTGATATGTTTTTCATAAAGGTTAGCCATACAAATTCTTAAATATTCTTTATTGTGCCAATCTTTAAATACTGTTGAATATTCAAGCGAGGGAGAGCCTACAAGTTTAAAATTTGTATATTCCTCAAGTTTATCTAAAGTGCTTTCTGAAACATTATAACCTCTTTGCAACATATAGTAAATAACTTTATTGCAATAGATATTAAAATCTCTAATATCATAATCAGAAATCTTATTCACAAGTAAATGATTTGGTGTACCATATTTATGAATGTTTTTAGCGATAGCAGTACACTCCCTTAATTGTGATACAAGTTGACAACGAGGTAAAACACTTAATAATTCATAATGCCATAATCTCATTATTAAATATCCTCCTCGGCTCTCACCCAACATACATAAGGTTTAAAATGCTTTGCACTTCTATACTTCCATTGATTATTCTCAAAAATTAGAAACATAGGATAACCTGCTCTATCTGTTCTTACATCATATACATCTACAATTTCATCTGTTTCTTTTTTATACACATTAAACATTTTATATACCTCACTTTACTATATCAAATAAATCATCAAATACTCTGTTTGAATATTGTTGGTTGTTATATATACCATAAATTGATTTATTTACATTATTGATTTCAGCACTTGTTATTTTAGATGATAAAATCAGACTAATTGAATTAAATTCATTTTTAACTTCTCTACGCTTATTAGTTACATTATGTAACATTTTATAAAGTTTATAGCCTTGACTTGCATTAAGATTATAAAACTCGGCACAATGTTGAATATCACTAATTTCTCTATCACACTTACTTATAAGATATTTTAAATATTCTTTTCTTTGTTCAAGTTGGTTTATTTTATCTTGTAATTCAATTATTTCTTTATGAAAATCAAAATCAAGTTCAATAGGTTCAACCATTTCAATATCTTGTTTGCCTTTAATAAACCATTCATTATTTACAGTTAAAGACCAACCATTTTTACTTCTAACAGCGTTTTCAAGCTCGTTTTCTGCTTTTGCTTTAGTAGAATATACACAAGCATTATTTATATTCGTTGTAAGCGTGCGTGTGCCGTTTTTATCTCCACCAACATATAAGTTGCCATTCGTAATTAAATACTCCATATCAAACCTCCCGTGACCTCTTATTCATAAAGATTATAGTGTTGATTTCATCTTTATCAACCTTTTGCCATTTTGAATTTTGCGAATACTTCCATTGAATATCTCCACAATATAATCTTACACAAAGTTTATCTGCGTTTTTCTTTGCTAAAAGCCATTGTTTTACTGCTCGTGTATAATAAATATCGTCACAATATATTTTATTGTATTTGCCACAAACATCATCAATTTCCTCAATAACAAAATCTAATTCTGTCATATTATCAATTTTTTCTTTATGTAAAATTTGCAATTCATTTAATTTATCACAAAGAGTTTTTATTTTATTATAATTAAATCCTATTGAAAAAGTATCTGAATAACATAATTTATGTTCGTTTTCCCATACATATTTACTATAATATTTTGAAATATAAATAAACGGATGGACATATGGGTCATATTCTCTTGTTAAATAATAACCTTTACCACTATCATCATATCTAAAACTTATGTAACTATTATCTCTTTCAACTAACGGAATTAAATCTTTGCTTAATACATATTTTACAATCTCATCACGATTTGAAATATCTATATCTTTATAAAAAATCGAAGTTTTTTCGTGTGTAATATGAACATATTTATTATATATCTCATAAGGCTTTAGTTTTCTATCATTTGAGACTAAAGGCATAACTTTTGTCGGTGTTTTAAATTCATTCCAAGACACACCATTAACTAATCTATCTTCTTTAGGTACAAGTAATGAAACCTTTACTTCATTAGTATAAAACCAATCATCATAAACTATACCAATATCAACTCGATAGTGTCTGCTTATTTTTGGAACTTTTCTATCATAATTGATAAAATAGACAATATCTCCTGCCTCAAAAATAGGCAATTTCTTTTCAATTCCATTTTCGTCTAAACTTTTGTGTAAATACATAATAAACACTCCTTTAATTAGTATGGTTTGATTATATCATAAAGTAGATTGATTGTCAAGTGTTTTTCTCAATTTTCTAAATAGTTCCTCATAAAAATTCTCCCATTCCATATCTAAATCATCTTCAAATTTATGATATTCTTTTTGTTGTTGACATACCATATAGGCGAGTTGACTTGGAAGATAATCATTAACAAACAACATTATATTTTCTAATTTTATCCAAGCCTCATTGCGTAAAACTACATCTCCCCAACAGTCAGGATATACAAATTTATTTGCTTTATTTTTATTGAAATATTTATTTAAAATAACATTTAATGGTGCGTTCATATCTTCTTTTGGTATTTCAAAACTTTTAGAAAAATAATCTCGGTGTTTAATATAAATATCGTTGCCTTTTATAAAATAAGGGCATTTACATTTATTACGACAAAAGCTAATATTTCCACTTTGTTTTATATTGTTTAACTCTTTAGGCTTTTTTAATTTTGGCTCACCAAATATTCTGTCCGAAACAAGAGAAAATTTAAACCAATTTTGATACTTTGAAATTAAATTATCAATTTCCTGTTTGCTTATATTAACTGTACTAAAATTGGAATAATTTTTTAAATAATCAAAAAATCGGTATTCGTGAGTATCTTCGTTTATAACAATATACCCATTAGGATATAATATTTTCATTTAACTTTCTCCTTTATACCTCATAGGGTATGTTTATTCGTTTGGTGGTGAAATAATTTTCTCGTCAATTAACATATTTAGGTACTTAATTGCATTTACTTGAACTTGCATATCGTAGGGATTTTTAATACTTTTTATGGAATAAAACTTTTCAAAATTATAATAATCGCTATAAAGAGAATAAGGACTTTCATTTTTTTTGTGGAAAATAGCAAAGAGAGTAGTAAAATAACAAGCAACTTCTCCGTCTACAAAAAAGCCTATCCAAAATTCATTTTTATTATTAAATGGTTGTCCTTCTTTTTCACATCCTTCAAGATGACAACAAAATTGATTATCCCTTTTTGTGTAATCAGAAGTATGTTCTTTAAGCCTATCCCAATCCAATACTTTAATTGTACTTATGTTTTTAGGTGTTAAGTTGTATTTATTGGGATATTTTTTCATTAAATCAAAATCTAAATAACTATTCATTCATTTTTCTCCAATCTTTTTCTCTTGAACTTTTCAATTAAATTTTCCTATAATACCTCTGTTCCGTCTGGTAAATAAATATATTTCCAATATGTTGGGGCAATCTCTTCGTAATAACTCCAATAATAATTATAAAATACTTTTTCATCACTATTATAATAAAATACTTCTACTATATCGTTATAAGGTGCATTTCCTTTTTTAAAAACAAGAACTCTACAATTGTGAGTAGGTAAAGCTTCATCAATACTTATCCAATCGTTATTATTCATTATAAGTCCCCTTTAATTCATATTTTCCTTGTAATCTTGTATTGCCTTTTCAATACATTTCTGAACAGTTTGGTTCTTTGATAATAAACACTCTCTTGAAAAGAAACTACCCCCATTTTTATCACGCCAATCACCGACTAAAAACAAACTTGCGTTTGCCATTAAAATAGGTCTATCAAATTTGCGTATCTTGATATGAATTTCATAACAAGCATTTGCACTAATCACATAACGATATAATCCTTTCGTAATCTCTTTCCAATTATTAAGGTCTTTCATTTGTTCTAATTCAATATCTTTAATCTTGTTCATTATTTAACTCCTTTAACTTTTCTTCTGCTTCTTCTTTAGTGCGAAAAACTTTTTCACCAATATCTGACCCATCATAGTTAAAATGATATGCACAATAACAGTGTTTCATATCATCACACGAAGCCTTACATAAATAGTCTTCTTTTGGACAATAACATCTTATGTCGGGTTTGTCTAAAATCATTCTTTGCGGTATGTTCTCTTTGTTTAAAACATAAATTTCTTCGCCAACCCTACAAGGCAATTCAACAATTAGTGATTTATCTTTAAATTTATCATAATTATGACAAAATCCTCTATATCCGTCTTTGCAAGGTTCGTCATTATAATCATCCCATACAGGGCATATTTCATCGTGAATACAATTTTTACAATCATATTTTTTAATAGGCTCTTTAGGTATTTGTTTTTCAAGTGCTTCTATTGCCATTTGTTTAGCATATTTCATTTGCTCATCATCGCCCAACATTTCCATTTTGAGCGTTTTAATTGCTTCTTGTGCTTTCATTCCTCTACCTCGCTTTCAAACCACTTTTTTATACCTTTGCAACATTTGATAACACTACCGCTATCTCCTGTACATCTTCTGTCATTGCAAGGAAAGCAAGGAACATTGCCTATGTGATTGATTTCACTTGCCATTTCCTCAACACTCATATTTTTAATTCGCTCAAAATTTGTCATTCTTTTACCTCCAACAATTCAGGGTTATCGTGTATGTTGCCGATAATTTCGCATTTAAAAAATTCATTCCAATTATAACAAGTGAATTTGCCATAGTCAATGATTGTAACTGTCCATCTGGCTTCGTAATCCTGTCCATAAAAATGATTTTTGAAATGTCGTATCCGATATTCGACAACACCAATATGCTTTTTATATTTTGCTTTGCTGGAATAAGGTTTATCAGAAAATGGTTGAGTTTTTACAATATCCCCCTCAAAAATCTTTTTACCGTTTTTGTCGGTCAAGCCTGTGAATTGTCCTACGGTTTCAGGAATAACCTCAACTAAAGTCGCTGTTGTATTATTGATTAAACTGTTAATCGAAACACCTGCAACACCTATACAAATATAATATTTATCTTTTATTACAACTAAAGAACCATAGGCAAATCCATCTTTAAAAACATCAGACTTGTAAAGTTTTTCGTAAAGTGTATAATCTTCTTTATGAACAGGTTTCCCTCTAAATAATATTTCTCTCATAGTTAATCCTCCACATAACATTCTGTAATCTGATATGTTGTATCGTTTACTACAAACAATCCTTGACCTAACCTTTGTGTGTTCTTTATATTTAATGGGCAAAGAATACACTCTAATGCTTCACCATAAGTTTTATATGCTTTTGGCAAGACTTTCTCTCCATTGACTAATATTGTATAAATTCTCATAAAAAAATCTCCTTATCTATTTGTTGTCTTAATTATATCACAAGATAAGGAGATTGTCAAGTATTATTTTGAATTTATTATAAAAAGTTTTTCAACTCGTTTTGAGTCTGTTTTTGCTCTATCTATACACAATGAGGTTTTAATTTCTTTTTGCCATATACACTCAAAATCATCTGGCATATTATATTCGCTGACTAATACTATATTATTTTTAGCCATTTGTCTACACCAATCATAAAATTCATCATAAGGGAAATCATCTACTTTATATTTTGTAGAATTTTTATAAGGAATGTCGCAATAAATCACAAAATTCTTAATAGTCGGCTTAATATTTCTAAAATCACAACAAGTAAATTGAATATCTTTTAAGTTTAATGATTGTTTGATGAGGTTTCTTATTTTTTCGTCTGCATACTTTCTAACTGTTCCGATTTTAGTTTTAATATTATTTGCATAACCACTGAACCATTTACCATTATAACTTGCACAAAACCCAACAAGTCCAACATACCAAGCAGGATATTTTTCTTTATTGTCTTTAACATCTTTATATTCTTCTAAAGTAATCGTTTCAGGAAATACACTTGTATCTTTTTGTGCTTGCTTTAACAATGCAATTAAATAAGGATGAACATCACTTGCATATTTATGTTCACATTTTACCTTATCAATTACATTGCCCCCCCCACAAAATGGCTCTAAATAATTATGAATATTATTATCATCAATATAAGACTGAATAATCGGCACAATTTCTTTAGCTATTCGTGATTTACTGCCCATATATACCATATTTTTTTTACTCCTTATTTTTCATTCTTTCAACTGCAATATTAAAATACTGTTTGTCTAATTCTATACCTATAAATTTTCTATTTGTATTTAAACACGCTACTCCTGTGCTACCAGAACCCATACAGTTATCTAAAACAATATTGTTTTCGTCTGTGTAGGTTTTAATTAAGTATTCAAGTAATTTAACGGGTTTTTGTGTTGGATGCAATCCATCTTTATCTTTTGCGAATTGTAAAATACATTTAGGATAACCACTTCCTGTTGTTACATATTCCTTGCCTTTTTTAACGCTTGATGAACCAAAAGTGCCATTATAATCAGATGAATTTGTTTTTACAGTATTTGTTTTGTGTACTCCTTGTGGATTATACTTAATCGGTTGTCTTTTACCATTAGTTATACGACCTTTTGAAAACACCATAATATTTTCAACATTTTTTAAGGGCTGATACTTAACATTTAGAAAATTAGCACCTTGAATTTTATCCCAAACCCAATCATATTTATATAAATTTAAGTTACTCATTCTTAACGCACTGCTAAATGGCTCTGAACCAAACAGTATAATAGCACCATCATTTTTTATTATTCTTTCGTACCCCCCCCCACAAAGACTCAAAGGGAATTACACTATCCCATTTACAGTCAGTAGTTCCATAAGGTAAATCGCAAATAATACAATCTATGCTTTCGTCTGGTATATTCTTCATAATCTCAAGACAATCATTATTAAACAACATTCCATTTTTATCTTTATAATCTGCGCTCTTATACATTTCAGCTAAACTCATATTTATCTCCTATCTAACCCATCTCACAATCGGTTCACCTGTAAATCCCTTTTCCCAACAAAACCAAGCGTGGCACATTGTTGTCGATAATCTTTTTTTCTTTCCATCTTCCGTTTCTTCAAATTCTTCTCCGTTTCGCCAAGTTCCCATTCTTTTTTCAAATACATAAATATAACGAGGAGGGTATTTGTCAAAAAATTCTCTTCTCTTTCTACCCTCTAAAAACTGAATTTTTAAAAACATACACATTTTGCCATTAGGCTTCAACAATTCCATTCCTTTTTGTGCAAATTCCATTGCAATTTCATAAGGTGGATTTGTCATAATACAATCAAAACGCTTATCTGTATCATATTCCATAAAATCTTGCACAATAACATTATCATATCCACGGTCAGCAATGTCAAGACAGGTAAAATTAATAAGTAGATTTTTGTTATTATAATAATTTTTTATTCCTTGAATAATATGTCCTTGACCCACACAAGGTTCTAAAAGTTCTATATCGCTTCCATTGTTATAATCTTTCCAAAACCATTTTTTAAATTCACTATTTGAGAGCAACATTTCAACTGCTTTTGGATTTGTTGCATAAAAATCATTCTCAACTCTACCTCTTTTAGAATTACTACCTGCAAGTTTAGTTCCACTAAGCATTATTTTTACCTCCTATTATTTCTTTCGTTTAAATAATCAAAAAATCTATCTACTATTAAATATAGAAAAAATAAACCTAAAACTAAAATACATTCCATATTTTCGTCCACATAAATCTCCTTTTTTATTTTTATTGTGTCTTAATTATAACATATTTCATTCTGCTTGTCAATATATTTTGCAAATAAATTTCTGTCCATCTACTACTTCGTATTTATAACCACGCCTTGATAAATATTTATAATATATATCCCTTCGTCTATTGTCAACCCAACTAATCATTATCATTATTTTTCTATTGTAGAATTTATTTTCTTTTATAACTTCTTCCTCTAAAAGATTAAATACTCTCATAGCTTTTGCTACTGTTTCAAATGGATATTTTCCTGTAACGATAGCATCATTTTCGTTTTTCTGTGTGTGCTTTCTTTTATTATATACACCCAATACAACATTATAATATATCATATCAAAAGACCTGTCACATTCTTCAAACTACATAATCATTGTTTGATTGTGGACTTTCTCTTTAATATAATATGTGCGATTTTTATAATCATATTTTACATTCATAATATCATATTCACCTTAATTATTAATCGGATTTTCAAAATAAATTCTATTTCTATGTTGTTTCATCTCTTTAATAAAATCGGTCAATTCTGTTGTATTTATCTTAACTTCATAATTACATATATTTTTCATATTATAATCTATATGGCAATTTATTTTTCTTTCAGTTACACCAAATTTTTTTAACCATTTTTTGTTTATTCTCTTTTTTCTATGCGTTCTATTTTGAATATATAAAACAATAACTTCATTTTTAGATTTGGAAAAATTATTATTAGTCATATCTGTGTTTGTGTCATACTCAAATTCAAAAGGTTTATTTAAACATATGTTAGTTGTATTAGCACTCAAACCTTTATTATCATATAATTCCGACTCGTAAAGTAATTTTAATCTGTTTATTTTGTTTCTATCTAAATCGTTCATACATTACACCCTTTTAATATACATAGGTTGAATATTTATCAAATTATTATGTTCATCTGTTGCAAACATATCTGTAATTTTACCTATTGACTTATCAATATAAGACCAAATTTTTACATTATCACCATATTTACCATATCTTGTTTTAAAGCAACTCGTCAACATATTCGGTCTTAGAAGTTCAAAGTTATTATTAGTATTGTATTTTCTATTCCATTTAGAAATCAGTAAGTCAAGTTGCTTTATGTCCTTTTCTTTTGGATGGGTTGTAATACAACCATTATCGAGCTTTGTTTTAACTGCTTTTGAGGCATATAGACAACCCTCATCGAGTATTTCGGCTGTTTTATATGTATCATTCAACTGCATCGAAGTAGCCATAGCAATATCAAATTCCTCGGCAATCATTTTAAGTTGATTTGAAAAATTCAACAAAGCATTAGGCTCTGAAATATTTGTCAATCCCATTGTTTTTTTCATATCTGAAATGATATAACTATTATTCCAAATGTAATCTTGATAAAAATACTCATATCCCTCAAGTGCTAATTGTTTACATTTTTCTCTCATACCTGAAGAAGTAAAATTAGGATAATTGACAATTTTAAATTCGCTTTCTTTAAGTATACGACCTGCCTCGATAAGCCTTTGTTTTTCTTCTTTTGTATAATTTCCGTCAAGAACAGTTGAATAATTGATTTTTGCTAATACTGAAACAACTCTCGGCTGAATTTCAGTAAAAGATTTTTGCTCGGAATGAATTAAAACTGCCTTACCTTGATAATAGGGATTGTCAACAAATTTCTGTTCATCTTCACTCCATATCTTTAAACAACCAACCATAAGCAAATCCATAATACTCATTAAGGTTTTACCAAAAGAACTCGGAGCACCACGCAAAAGTAGGTGTCCTTTACACCAACCACGATATAAGTTCGTCAAAATAGGTGAGGCAAGTTGCCCACCAATCATAGGCTCTTTTTCTAATTCGTCAAGTAAATTATCAAAGCCATCACCACATATCATTTCCTCTATATCATTGTTAAATAAAAAGTCATTTTTTATGTCACATTGTAATTTGTCATAATAATTTACAATATCATCAATACTAACTTTATCAACTTTTTGCCTTTCTTTTGTTTCGTCTTTTGACTCATCAAAAAATTTATTTATGTCAAAGCCACTCTCTTTATATTTTCTTAATAAAGAATATTTTTTGAGAGTTTGCCAATAATAATCAAAGTTATCAACTTTTGCAAGTGTTCTTATTGTCTTTATATATTCAATTCCATTATTATCCGTGAAAGTATTATACTCTGAAGTATAATTTTCAAGAAACTCTGTTATTTCTACCTCTGTTGCCTCTTTAACACCTTTTAAAGCAAGATTATATACACTTACAAAAACAATTTTATGAAATTGATTAGGTTCAAAATCATATTTTACAAGGGGCATTTTATCCTTTAAAGCTAAAGAACAATCATTACAAATTGCACCTAAAATTAAATTTCCAATATCATTAAAATATAGCATATACCCCTCCATTAGTCAAAGTCCATTTTTTTGGACTGTAATTTACTTTTGCCCACATTTTTAGTTATAATTATCGGTTCTTCATTTAATTCTACTTTTTCAAAAACCTTTTTAAGTCTATTTGTATCAATACAATATTGCCTTGCCTCGTTATAATAATATTCTACAAGCGACAATACTGAACCATTTGACCTTTCATCAAATAAATTAACACCTATCATATTCATATATTTAAGCACATATAATATTGACTGATAAGTGTATTTTTGTTCTTTATGATTATCTATAATATTTTTTAATTGTGACATCATCATTTGCCACGGAATATTGTGTTTATCTATGCCTTGATTGACATAAAGTGCTAAAATATAGTCCGTCAATTCTCGTCTTGGATTTATATCACCTGTTATTGTAGTCTTACTTGGCTTATATTTGTCTTTTGCAAGTTGGTTATGATAACACTCAATATTACAAAAATAAGTGTTTCTACGCTCTCCTGCGACTATATAGCACTCTTTTGTGTTCTTTATTTCTTTTTTGCAAAATCTACATTTAGGCATTTAATATTCTGTCCTTTGCAATTTTAAAATATTCTTCGTTATTTTCAATTCCTATAAAATTTCTATTTAAGTTTTTACAAGCTACACCTGTACTGCCACTACCCATAGTAAAATCAAGAATAGTATCTTCTTCATTAGTCCAAATAGTTACACATCTTTCCATAAGCTGAATAGATTTTTGTGAGGGGTGTGCCACTCTTTCTTTACTCCAAGGAACAATAGGTGACAAATCATACCAAACATTTGTTAATGCACGATTTTCTTCTCCGTTCTTTTTGCCCATACCGCCTGTTTTTTTAGGGATATTTGAATAAATTTTATTAAAAGTCGGATTTTTGCCTTTTGAATACCATAAAATATCTTCTCTTGTAGAAACAAAGTTTTTCTTTGCTCCACGACCTTTTATTCTATCATATGCAATCCAATTATTTAATAATAATTCTTTATGCTCATTTTCTATATATGTAATTGTTTTACAAACATTCGACCAACCTTGAAATAAAATCAAATTTCCGTTGGGTTTTAATAAATTTAAACATAAATCAATAGCCAAAGGAGTATTAAATTCTTTATCCCAATCAGTATATTTTATGTTATAGGGTGGGTCGGCAATAATTGCATCTACTTTAATATTTTCATTTATTAGATTTTTCATTATATTAAAACAATCATTATTAAATAATTTATTGAACAATTTAAACACTCCTTTAAATTTAGCCACTCCGACACAAAATCAAAGTGGCTAAATAATTTGCAATTATATTCTTATGTACTCACACCGTTATGTCTAACGATGTTGCAAGTGTGACAAGTCTATTATAAATATTATCAAGATTTATAATTTCGTCATCGTCAGCACTTGTAATTTTACGACCTTCGCCAAGTTCACTCTCAATAATATTTGAAATTTCGTTAGCAAAGTTCTTTGACAACCTCTTAACATAAGGGGCAATCATATCAAAATAGTCTTGTTTTGTATAAGACTCTTTCTTTTGCTTATATTTTTCAACGGCTACACCCTCATTTTCTGCCGACTTTTCAATGGCTTTTTCAATAGCCTCTTTAAGTCCTTCGGCTGTAAATGGGTCAATAAAAGTCTGCATAGCAAATCTTGAACGAGCAAAACTTGTTTTTGTTTCTTTACAAATAGCCGTAGAAGGTATTGTTTCATAAGTGCTTGGGTCAATGCCATTTGGTCTTACATAAATGGCAAAATCGCACAAATCACGGAGCATACGCATTGAGGATTTTTCATTTGATGTTCCCTTTGGCTGAACATACGAGTATTTTTCATTAGTAACAGGGTCAGTTCTTTCCACTGTTTCCTCGTGTGAAATAAATACAACACAATAACCTTGTGATGTCAATTTATTAATTTGTGCTGAAAAATTATTCCTTGAAATTTTGTAGCCATTTTGTCTGCCTTGAATTTCACTCAAATCACGAACACCAAATTCATTACAAGTTGACTTTTCAGACAAATCAACAAGATTTTCGGCTGTATCAATAATAATTGTAGAAAAGAGTTTTTTCATTTCCTCATAATGCTTACCTGCCAAAGTTTCAACCATTTGACAAAATGCACTCCAAGTCGAAATAGACTTTTTACGATTGCTTAATGCACCACCACCACTCTCGGTCATAAGAAGTAGTGGTTTATCTAAGTGCATTGATTGATAAGTCTTTCCACAATCATTTGAGCCATAAATTAAAATCTTTTTGCCCTCTAATCCACCAACTAAAGCACCTTTATCTTGTGCAATACTTTTAAGTTCATCAAGTAGCGACATATATTATCCCCTCCCCTGATTACATAAATGGATTTTCGTCATCTTCGTCATCAATATCAAAAGGACTGTCACTTGCAGTCGGTGTTTCAACTGTTGCTCTATGACCTAAACCTCTCGGCTTACTATTTGAATTTGAGGCATTTTCTTTCCCCTTTTCAAGCTTTGCCTTTTTAACAATTTCAAAATCCTTGAGGAGCGACTTAATTTCAGTCTTTGTATAAGCAAGTTCTTGTGTGGTTTCCATATCACTATCATTATAAGGTTCGTCACCACCAATAACTACTCTTTCTGTTACAGAAAAGCCTTCATTAACCTTTGCTTTTCTACCAAAGCCGTGTGACTGCTGTGTTTGACTGCCACCAACCCTTACCTTTTTCAGTTCAAAGTCAAGCTTACAAGTTTGACCGATTTCAAAAGTATTTTCAAAATCATCAACAAGATTTTCAGGAATAATAAGTGATGAAATAATACCAATCAAAGGAGTATTAGCATCACCATAACCAACTGTCATAATATCGACAATCTTTCGACCTGTTTCTTCTTCATTTCTCATTTCAGGTCTAATTGCCTTGATAATACATTCTGTTGACATATCTGTTGAACTTTCAGTTTCTTCACTAACTCTTGTAATATATCTTGTATTAAAGGAATTTGCATAGACTAACACATCATCTTTTTGTCTATTATAACTAACTTGAGGGGCATAACTAACTGTCAATGCAACTCTGTCGGCATTTTCGCCATAATGCAATTTATCCTTATACTCATTGACCACTGTTTCCCAAGACTTAAAAGACTTACTTTCTTCACCCTCTCGTGTGATGCTTGAACAAAAACTCGGTGCAGGAAATTCAAAAGTGCCATTTGCTGTTTCAATACTAATTGCACTATTAAACTTCTTGTCTTTTGCTACAATTCTCTTACACTTTTTTGTTTTACCATTTGAAAGCTTAATTTCATCGTCAATAATTTCAAGTGCTAATTCAGAAAGCACACCTACAATCAAGCCTTGTGAGTCTGTTCTTCTAATTTCTCTTGCCATAAATTCTCCTTATATATTTAATTATTATTTGTTATCTTTGCTCCTGCTACTTTTCTCATTGTTTCTTTGCCTTTAGGACTTAACTGTAATTCACAAAAAGCCTTTACTTGCTCAAGGCTATATCCTTTGTTGATATTATCTAAAATAAGCGTATAAGCGATTTCAGAGCCTTCTATAAGATTTTTAATATAATTTCCTTTTAACTCTTTGTTAAAAGTATCAACAATTTTTTCTTTTAATTCTAATTCCATATTTTAATCCTTGTAAAACGAACCGTCAAGAAATGACAAAGCATCGGAAAATGACGGATTTAACATTTTATAAAATTTAAAAAAATCATCAAATTTTTCACCTTTATAATTGCTTACTGTGGTGTATTTGGTTTCATAAGTGCCATAATCTTTCATAAACTGCTTAAAAAGTTCATAAGCCTTATTTATAGCCTCATCAACTTCTGCTTTTCTTGCTTCTTTTGTTGCTTTAAGTTCGGCTTTTCTTTCCTTTTCAGCCTTTACCTTTGCCTCATACTGTTCTACTTTCTTGACATCTGAATGACTAAACTTACCATCATCAGATGTGTATGTTACATATTTCTTCATACTTTTATCAACCTTTCCTTAATGATACTTTTGGTGCTAATGGTTTAGTCACATAAGTTTTCCAAAATTGAGAGAAAAAACTCGGAATAACCTCACCATTTCGCTTTCTTACTGTTTTATTGATGTGTTTAATACCTTCTCGCTCCATTTTATAGTGAGCAATTTTTCTTTTATACTTTCGCATAATTCATCTCCTATTATTATTCAATAGAGGCAGATAAAGAGAATTGAACTCTTATTTTCTATTTAGTTAATAGATGCCTTACTTGGACTATATCTGCCATAAATAACATACTATATTTAATTTGCCGTATGTCAGAGCAAAGAAAAAAACAATGCAAAGTCGGTGTTGTAAAATTCGTATAAAATAATGCACACTCTTTTATCGTAAAATTACAACATTAGAAAAACTATGGATAGGTCAATAACCCACTCAATACAAAAAGTCCTAACTTATTTTGGTAATAATTAGTATTTGGCTTTTCTTATCTTTCTTTTCAAGTCACCACACTTGATTTTGTCACGCTCAGACTGCGTGTAGTCCGTTTTCAATTAAGTCTTTCTTAACCGAAGGCTTGACTAACTTGCCTAAAATCTTCTGTGCTTAACACACTGCCACTTAAATGGCTAACTGTCTAATGGAATTTTAGATTTTGAATTAAAAATCCGTGGCTAAATTCCTTAATATCTTTTGCCACATAAAAGCACTATCAAATAGTCGGAATATTAAATAATAATATTTAATTAGAACCTCACTATTATCATATTGTGCTTAGTAGTATTTTGACTATAAGAACTACCAAAACTTACACACCCACTCTTGATATTATCTCACTCTTTGGAGTCACCCTAAAAGACTATACAAAGTAATTATTATTTATAGTCGCAAAACCTAAAACGACACACGATTACTCTCCATTTAGGGAATTTGATTTCATCTTATGTACGGACACATTATAACCCTCGCCGTTAGGGATTGGCAGAGAGTAAAGGTTCTGCCCCTTTTCCGACAGATTCAAAGTCTGTTGTACTACTATTATACTAACTCTCTATATTTGGTTGAGCAATTAAAGATTACACCTACCTGTTTTATATATTTTTTTTGGAGGTAAATTATTTTAATTGAAAGAGGTATACATTATGAAAACAAACAAGTAAGTATAATCTCTAATTGCTCAACTCTTAACTTCTTCTGTATTATACCACAAAATAAAGCAAAAGTCAAGAACTTTTTTTACAAAATATTAAAATGTCTTGACTTATAAGAATTTTCATCTGCAATGCGTTCTAAAATACATTGTGGAATATCTTTAGCTTTACCTATATAGATATAATAACCCTTATGGTTATCATATATAAATACAACACTATTATATAGGTCTTTTTTATAAACTAATTCTTCAACTGTCATTATGCTATCCTTTCGAGTTGTCTTTTTGTATTTTCCAATAATTCTTTATCATTTCCATACAATTTAATTGTTACTACTTCATTAAGTCCACACAAACTTGTTAAAATAAGAAATGAGCAGGTTGAGAGCGTGAATTTTCCATTTTTACTTTCAATACGGAAATAAGTATCATAGATTTTAAAAGCCTTTAAAATGCCATATAAACGCTTAATTTTGTGTAGACTAAAATCGCCCATTTTTGTTTCTGTCATATAATATTGTTCCATATCAAACCTCTATTGTTAATTTAGTTTTTTTATAAAGTCTTACATATGTATCTTGAGTAAAATCAATTATATTACCGTTTGTCAAATTCATTGCACCAATCAAATATTCATCAGAATATCTATTAGTAAAATCAGGAATACGAAGTTTTGTTTTTAAAAAAGGAACATCATCTGCCCCTTGGATATAAAACACATCTCCTGCTTTAACATCTTTAAGTTTAATAGATTTTATTTCAACTGAAGGTCTTATTATATTTATATTCATATTTTATCTCCTCATATTTTCGTAGCCCAACCGTTACTATATATATCATAAGTGACTAAATCACCATTTTTACTGCCCGTAATTACTACACAATCCCCAGCGTCTGTGTAAAAATAAACCCTATCAAGACTTCTTTTAATTTCGTCAACTTTTTCCTCTTGAATATCTGTCATCTTACTGCCTCCATAACTCTTTCTTTATCCGTCTTTGCATAAGTCATAACTGTTGCAAGACTATGATGTCTTAATACCATTGCAACAACATCAATCGGCACATTTTCATTAACTAAATCAGTTGCCATAGTGTGTCGCATAATATGATTTGATAATTGTGAAATTCTATCTTCTGAAAACTTACCACTTCTTCTTGCCAAAGTCTTAATAGTTTTAGAAATACAACTTGGTGTCATTTGGTTGCCTTGATTTGATACAAAAAGATATTTACAGCCACAATCTTTTCTTAAATTCTTAATATAATTATCTATTGCCTTTTCGGTCTGTTCGTTGATAAAAATATATTCATCATCATAAGAGCCTTTATTAACAACAAGTTTAATTTCGCCATTTTCGCCACGATTAAGATATTGTTCAAGTGTTAAATTAACAAGTTCGTGAACACGCAAGCCAACATTCAAATAAGTTACAAGAATAGCATAATCTCTTACATTTTTACAACTATGCAATAATGCCTGTTTTTCAATTTCATTTAAAGGTGTCTTTTTCTTTTGTTTTGCGTTTTTGATACTTGGAATATCAATAGCTGGATTATTTTGAATAATATCTTCTGTCATAGGATTGTATCTCAAAGCTTTATACAAGCATTTAAACCCTGCCAATGAAATATTATAGGTTGTATCTGAAACACCCACAGAACTGATATTAAACAAATATTTTTTAATGTCTTTTGTTATAATCTCGGCAATGTTTTTATTGTCGAGGAATTTTAAAAGACTATCAATATGATATAAATAAGTCTTAATTGTATTCTCACTTAAAGAGAATGGTTTTTGCCTTATTGTCTGTTCAAATATCTTTATTAACTCTGTGTTTGTCATAATAACGACCTCTTTCTTTATTTGTTGACCTTATTATAACACATAAAATAAAGAATGTCAAGTGTTTTTTTAAAAAAAATTATGCCAAACCTGTGAATTTTCCATTTTCTACCGAGTAACCATATCTTGAACCATTGAAAACAACAACATATTTAAACACATCTCCTTGAATTTTTTGGTGTGTTATAGTATATCTACTTCCTGCACAAAAAGATAAAACACCAAAAATTAAAATGGTTAAAATACAAATAATAATTTTATTCTTCATTTTTGACCTTATATCCTGCCTTTTTCATTTCTTTAATAATTTCTTGTGAATATGGAATTTCTGTTACACATTTAACTTTTTTATCTTTAATAATTATTTGTTTCATTTTTTATAAATTTCTCTTTATCTTTTTAAGTCTTTAGAATTATAAATATGTTCACCCAATAAATAAATATCTATAATCATATCTTCCCAATTAAGAAACAAAGCATTAATATATTCTATTAGTTCTTTTGTTTCGTTTAAAGGCACAATCGTTTTCTTTAAGATATTAATATCAATACTTACACCATACGTAGAATTTTCAATATAATCAATTAAAGCCTCAGTTAGTGTATTTGCTTCTATGATATTTTCATCTTCATTTATGTCACTACTACTCATTATTAAGTATTTATTCATTTTTATCAACCTCTTCATCCATTCTTCTAATCTCACCTGTTGTTCTCATAATTAAATCTCCTTATCTGTATAATTAACTTTTTCTTCAATCAAACTTTTATTCTTTATTTCTAAAACTTCATAATTAAAATCATTGTAGTCAAATGATTGTCTTACAATGTTACTTTCAATTTCATTTTCCATAGTACTTATAGCAAATTTAGTAGGGTTTTTAACATTTTCGGGTACTTCTATATTCATTTCAATAGAAGCACGAACCTTTACTGTTGTTTTGCTGTCTTTTACTTTTCTTTCTTTCTCTGTCATAATCATTTTACCATAACCTTTTTATTTTGTCAAGTCTTTTTTATAATTTTCTAAACAAATTTTATTTAATTTTTCATTTCCATCTCTTTCTTTCATTCGAGAGAGCAAACCGCTATTCTTTTTAGTTCCATTAAATCTAAATTTGCTTTTGGTCGTAAATTATTTCTTATCATAAAAGTCACCTCAATGTTTTATTTCCTTTGATGTCTACATTATATCACAACAAAATCCAAAAGTCAATATCAAATTTTAATTTTCATTTTTAAATTTCAATTCTTATTTTCGATTTTCATTTTTGATTTTGAAATTGAATTTTTAAATTGCCTATAATTTAACTTTTTATTCTCTTTTATCATTCTATCAGCAAGTTCATATTCAGATTTAGTCAAATTCCTGCCATATCTTGATGATAATACAGTTAGATAACTTCCCAAAACTGCCCAATCTGCCATAATTGTGGTAAAAGATAAGTGTTTATAATGGAATTTATTATTATTTATATAATTTATCTCTTCTAAATAATAATCAATTCGGCTATTAAAATCATTTATATTGATAGGATTTTTATTTGCCATAGTATCAAACGAATGATTAAATTGAGTTTTCCACATAATATGATTAAATTCATTTTTCATTTCGTTTGCAGTTAAGTCTTTTCTTTGATAATACCTCATAATGTCAACTGTTAAATCATCATATAATTGCTTTAATTTAGCCAATTTTACATAGTTAGTTAAGAAATATTGAGCTATATCCAAATTGTTATCAAGCCAATATTCAATATCTCTTAACTTTTCTTTCTTAATTCTTTTGCAAAAAGCCTCAATAATATAAGGCATTTTATTTTTGTTCACTCTAATTCTAAACATAATTTATCTCCTTTTAATAATATATACTTAAATATAATATTTCCTTTTAATTCCAACTTTTAGCACACAAATATTTAAAACTGTGTGCAGAAAATTGGATATAATTTTCTTTGAACCAAATTTTCCGTGGGGGAATTTTTATTCGCCCGATTACCCTTTTACCACCTTGAGTCATTCTTAAAAACATATTAACTTGGTAGGTTTTAAGAACTTTAATGCTTTACCACACTAAAGTCTACAATGTTGGTAGGTTTGGTGTGTTTTTGTGAATAAAAGTCACAAATTGAATATTATTTGCATTTACAATTTATTAACAATTTATTCATATTTAAAAAATTGTTGCTTAGATGATTGACCGAGGCAAAGCATTTTGACTCTTCAGCCACGCTTCTCACTTCAGCCTATTTTATCATATTCATTTGTTGTCTTTATTCTACCAAATATGAACGCAAAAGTCAAGCATTATTTTAATTGTTTACAATTTGTTCATATTTAAAAAATTGCACCTTGAGTGATTTCGCTTACTGTTTTGCATCGTAATCACTCCAAATCTTTATCATATCTAAATTATAGCACAAGTTTTCTGAATTGTCAAGCATTTTTTCAAACTTTTTTAAAAATTTTTAATAGGCTCTGTAACGCTTATTTTAACACTTTTGATTTAAGTAATATACTTTTACTACTTTATAATAAAAACGCTTTATATAGCGTTCTGGAGGCTCTCAAGGCTATTATATGATAATTATAATAGTAATTATGTAAATTAAGAATAAAAAAATAAAGTCGATATAAAATATACCGACTTTATAATTATTATTTATTTAATCTAATCTTTTAGGGCTGTATTGTCAATAGGTAAATCCGTTTATAATTAAAATTTCGTATCAACAACAGTTAAAACATTTATCCATAAGTCTATATAATGACATACCCAACGCCCAGAATCTGTTTGAAAACAGGTTTTTCCCGTAATAACAAAACCTGTTTGTTTTGCGCCGTTTTCAGTTTCAATATACATAGGTTCTTTATTTTTTATGGCATTATTGGAAATAGAGACATAGCGTTCTTCTTCAACTAACGCTTGGAATCGTTCAAGGGCAGCAATTACTGTATCTGCTTTAATCGTTTTACTACTAATAATGTCAGGGTCAATCCACCACTTTCCCTTGTCGTATTCTTTTGTTGTTGCAATCGTGTCAAAAATATATTTCATAATATACCTCCCAAAAATAATTACACGCTTTCGTGTTTTTGTTTTTTCTGTTTGTATATATAATAGCATATTTGACACAAAAAAGCAAGAAAAATTTTGTTGTAAAATTGCACAAATAAACCGCCAAATATTTGTGCAAAATGCCAAATAAAATTAACAAAATATCTATTGACTTTTTCTGAAAAAATCTGTATAATTAGAAGTGGGAAAGTATGGGAAGTAAAAAAAAAAAAAAAAAAGAATTGTGAATAAAAGTCACAAATATATTACTGTTCTGAATATCGCCTACAACGCTTTATAACGGCTTTTAAAGTTTATTCGAGTATTTTTATTGATAATACATAAAAGCGTGTTAGATAGCGTTGTAGCGAACGACAATAGCAAGCAAACAAAAAAAAATAAAAGCACATTGCAATAATGTGCTTTTAAAAATTATAATTCAAATCCTTTTTCAATATGTTTTTTATTTCTTTTGTGCTGCCATTGCTGAAGCTCCTGCTCCCTGCGTTTATTTTTGCATTTTTCTGAAAAATCAAGAACTAACGCAAAAAGAATAAGTAAAAGAATAAAACCGAAAAATAAAACTCCAAAAAATTGATATTCAGTCATTGTTATTACCTCCTATAATGATTATATACTAAAAGAAATAACACAGCAAAACGCATTTTCAAATCTGTCTATTGAATAATTGCCGAATCCATACATTCTTCCATTTTTTTTAAAATCTTCCAAGGTGAAAATATCTTCGTTTTCATTAACAATAAGTTGTTTAAAACGCATCTCTGTAAACCCTAATTCAAACATTTTATTGATTGTCGTATTTTTTGTTATCTTCATAATAATTAACTCCTTTGTTATTAGCTTTCTTGCCTTTGTTGTACTTGTATTATATCATATTGTGCAATTTGTATAAATGATTAAACTCGTACAATAATTGTTATGTAATTTCTATCTTCTTTATCTAATTGAACGGATAATAATTTTTTGCCAAAATATTGTTTAATAAGTGCATACTGCTCTTTAATTGGCATATAATTATTGCGCCTTTTATTATATTGTCTAATCGTGTTCATAATCAAATCCTCCTAAAAAAAATAATATGTTATTGCTTTCGATTACAATAACATATTATCATAAATTTATTTAATTGTCAAGTGTTTTTCATTAAATTTTAAAAATTATAGTTTTTTGCCTGTTCAATATCACAAAAGAAATGAAAACCTGTTGAACACTCCCTATTTGATAAATCAAAATCATCAATATAAACATCATCCCCAACGAAGTATGTTGTTGTCATATCGTACATTGATATACCGACTTTCACTTCACCAAATGTACCTATAATATCAATGATTTTTGCTTTATTCGTTCTACACTTGTTATTATAACTGCCTCTGACTTCAGCATCATCTGGAATTGTAGCTACAACAATAACATCGCCCATACATTTTTTATAAACTTTTTTCGGTGGCTCAATCGCTCTATATGGTACATATACATTCTCAATATTATTATCTTTAATGTATTTTATTGCAACTTTGCGAACTATCCAATTATCATCATTTAATCCCTGTTTAATAATATCTAATGAAATATCACGACCTTGACAAGCTTTCATTGCGGCTGCACGGACATCACAATCATTATCATTCAATCCTTGTTTGATAATATTAAGTGAAACATCACGATTTTTACAAGTATTCATTGCAACAACACGAAGATGCCAATCATCATTAATTAACCATTTCTTAATGGTAGCAACACTTAATTGCTTTTTACTCATTTTTATTTCCTCCAAAACTTAATTTATTTTGTAGTTTAAATATATCACTTTTATTTCAACTTGTCAAGTAAATATTTTAAAAAAAATGCAAAATGCTTTTTATTTGTTTCTGTTGTAATATTTTTATTAAATTTCACAAGTTTTTTATTTTCGCCATTATAAACACTTATAGGCTTCTTAAAGCTGAAGCATATTATATCATTGTCAACCTGAATAATAGTATAGTTTTTGCTACTTTGAATTAACTGAACATTAGTCAACATATTTGAACTCCTTGTCACGCTTTGCAAAGATTTCGGCTGTTTCGTCGCTCGGTTTACATTGCATTAGAATACCTATTGAATTATCATTCTTAATTACAATAGGCTTTGTAATTTGCGGTGGAATATATATATCTCCTTCATCAATAATAGTTAAGAGTGTTATAAGATAATCAATGTCGACTATTGTGGAATTATCACAAAAATGAAAATCATACAAAAAAATATTCGGACTATATTTTTTTTTGTTTTCTTTGTACCATTTCTTTTCAACTTTTAGTGACTTTAAGTCACACTTGACTTTTTTATATTTTGACAAATCTACATCAAGACAATAACTTTTAATTAAAGAATTGTTAATAAGATTATAATTTTCAAAATCTAACAGTTTTAAGTCTTGCTCATCAATGATTTTTTCACTTGTTTTAACGCCCATATAATTGCAAAAATAATATTGATTGCCTTCATTATCAACTAAAGCGTTTCCCAAGTATTCTCTTCTTTTGATGCCATAGGTGGGATAATTAACTTTCAAAATCTTATTAGCAGCCGTCTGCTTTTGTTTTAGTGTTGCCATTGTTTATTCCTCCTCGCCCTGCTCTGCGTTTTCCAACTCGTCAAGTAATGCTTCAACATCTGTGTCAAGACTTAAATAAGAACGGTTTTCAAGCAAATCATCAATAAAATAATCATCAAGATAATTTGAATAATCTTTATCATCACTACTAACCAAATTACCATAACCATCATAATAATAATATTCTCTATTTGGGTTGAATTGTGAATATTCTTTTTCGCCTTGACTATTAGTAATATAACAGTCATCGTCTCTACCATAAAACATACGATAAATTAAACTGCTCCACAAATCTGAAGTATCAATATAATCTGTTAAGTCTTCCATAAAATAATAACGGTCATCGCCCAAGTAACCATTATAAGAGTCTAATTCCTCAATAGTTTCGTTAAATAGTGCATTGTCCTCCTCAAACAAGTCTTTTAATTCTTGTCTAATCTCTTTTTCTGTTCTCATAATTTTCCTTTGCGTTTTAAGTCCGCCGACTATAATTTTAATGGTATAGGGCTGATGCGCTCAACCCTCAAGAAGCGTGTTTTTTAATTAAAATATGCATATGCATCGTGAGAATGTGCATATTTTTCAGCAGTTGAACTATTTGAATTATCAAAAAATACAACTCTTTTATTTAACCATCCGTATTCTGTTCCTAAAGCAAGGTTTATACCCTCAAGCATTATTTTTGCTTTTGTAAAATCCTCTTTTGCGATTGTGTTTAATTTTGCAATAATTTCTTTAGTCATAATAATTAACTCCTTTGTTATTCATTGTCTATATAATAGCATACATTTGCTGAATTGTCAAGTGTTTTTTCAAAAAAAATTAATAATAAGCATTAAAATCTTCAAAATATGTAATTGTGAAGGCAAAAGCCACCATTTCAACCTCGGTTATAGAATAATAAATTGTTTTTTTGCCGTCATATTCAACTTCTTGTGATAACTCAAAATTATCTTTGTAATAACAATTAAAAAATTCTTTGCAAAAATCATATTGCAACGGTAAAAAATCGTGAATAAAAAAATCAACGGCTTCGTCAAATCCTGCCATTGTATGCGGATTTTTAAATTTATTGATTTTTTCAATTTCATTTTCAAAAATCTTCGTAAATGTATAAATGTTTATATTTTTGTTAGTTTTCATTTTTCAAACCTCATTTTCAATTTTCAATTTTCGTTTTCAAATCTGAATTTTGATTTTGATTTTCAAATCTGAAAACGAAAATTGTTTTTTTAAAATCAATATAAAATGTTATAGGCTAATTCCTCATCATAGAAGGCTGCTAACACTTCGCCTGTTACAGCGTTTAATATATCGACTTTATCATACGCTCCGCACATTGCCTCCTCAAGCGTTGCAATGCAAAAATCCTTGCTGTGCGTGTAGCCTTGTTGTTTTGGCGTTACTTCCTCTATCTCCGTGACCTCAATTAGATAACACATAATAATATCTCCTGCCCGTATAACCGTTAGCACAGTTTTATTTGTTGATTTTAATATAGCACAAATTTATGAACTTGTCAATACTTTTTTGAAAAAATTGAATTTATTTAAACTTCCTTGTAATATCAAAACTACCGTCTGATATGCGTTCTAATAGAAAAATTTTTACAATATCTTCGTTATCTTGTAATGCTTCAACATACTTCATTGCCAGCCAAAATTCAGGAAATTCTACTGTATATCTTTTTTCCCAACCTGTTAGATGGTTTTTGAAAAGCACATTAACCCTATAATTATAATTTTTAATTTGATTATCTAATGTCATAATTAAACCTCCCTATACTACATTTATTTTCGGCTTTTGCCGTTTAGCTTGATTACAATATAACATACTTGTTTGCACTCGTCAAGACTTTTTTGATTTGTTTACAAACTGTTCATAATTTCCTCGGGGCAAATTTCAATCTCACCATTACCCTCACAAGCGTTCACTACACTTTGACTTTGTGACTAAAATTCACATAAAAATTATATAATTATTCACATTTAAGATTGATAAAATTTTAAATAAGATTGATATATTTTTATCAATTAAATAATATATAATATCCTACTAATTTAATAGGACTTTAACACTTTATCACGGTAAAGCGTGATACCCTGCATAAAATTACAATACCTATAATTTTAATAGGTTATTACAAAATTGTTACAATTATAAAGCACTAAAAGTCGTTATAATTCACTTTGTATAATAACATAAAGCCGTTTAAAAGTCAACAATTATTTTAAATTTTACAATTTATTCATAAATAGACAATGATATAATAATAAACAAAAGTCTATTATACAATATGTAAACATAAACTATACAATTAGTTATATTACATATAGTAAAATTGATATATACAAAGTGTAATAATATGAACGCTAAAATAATGTGCATTTTATATCAAAGTGTATTATAAGGCTCTGAAAGCCGATATAAGCCGTTTTTAGTGTTAGTAATATATCTATATTCCTACACCCTCAAAAGTGGCAAACTTTACTTGACTAAAGCACACGAAGTTAGTTATAATACACTTTTAATTAAATTGTACTATAAAACATACCAAAAGCTCTGAATTTATGCAATATGCACAAAAAGCCGGCTATAAATCGGCTTGAAGTATACAAGTTGCATAAACTTCAAGAAATATGTTGACAAATCGGCGGATGCGTGTTATAGTATAGACAGAACGAAGGGCGTAACGCCAAGAGTTAAAAAGAATAAGCCGACGGGCGTTAAACGGAGGTATTTATTATGTATAATTACTATGAAGAAGTAAAACAATCAATAGAAGATGTTATAAATGATGAAGCATATTATTTAAACATTGAAGCGGTTCGTCCTAATGATTTGGAAGAATATGAAGAAGTTTTAAATGATGAGTTATGGAACGAAGACGCAGTAACAGGGAACGCTTCGGGCTCTTATTATTGCAATTCTTATAAAGCAGAAGAAGCACTAATAAATAACTTGAGTTTAGCAAGTGAAGCACTTCAGGAATTTGGATATAATAATATTGATGTATTAGACAAGGGCACAGAATGGCTTGATGTTATAATTAGATGCTATGTATTGCCGTCTTGCATTGCCGAATATATAGAAGATAACCGTCTTGAATTAGAATCAAGATTAGATAAAATACAATCAGCAGAAGAATAGAAAGAGGGTATAAAATGTATTATAATAATAACTATAAAGCGTACGAGATAGACCGCCGAGGCTTTATGGCTTTATTTAGAGATGAAGTATTACCAACAGCAGCAGAGCGGGAAGATTGGGCGAAGATATGCGGCGCACCTATTAAGACTCGTTATTTTATACTTAATGACGGGAATTATAAAAGTGAGTTATACGCTGTTGACGATATAGAAGCTTCGAAGCTTTTTAATTCAATAAATTAAAATTTTTAAAGCCTTGTATAATGCAAGGCTTTTTTTTATTGCCTGCCCACTTTAATACGCTAAATCATTAAAGTCAGGCTCTCTGACGCTTATATAAACACTTTTTAATATTTAATAATATAATATCATTATTTTATATTAAAACGGCTTTATATAGGTTTATAGGCAATATTTTTAATAATTAAATTTTATTTTAATATTTAATATTTTAAATTGATATTGATATATTATTATATCTTATATAATATATTACAATATACTATATACTGAAGTATTATATATTAAGATTATTATATATATTATAGTGTATATAATTGTACTATATCAATAAAGATATAGTTATATATAATATGATATATAGTGTATAAAATTGTACTATTGATTTTTAAAATTGTATATGTGATATTGATATGATGGTATATAATAAGAGTATGTTATATTATACTAAAAGATACTATAATATATAAGAGTATATATATATATATTGATATATAGTATATATAAGTAATGATATAATATTGATATAGATTAAGGCTATAATGATAAGCATTCGTATAGGTTGATTGTATAGTACACTTTTTGGACTTTACGCGATTACCTGAAAGCACTGTATACTAAAAATACACAAAAAAATCTTCAAAAAAAAGTATACAATTTAATAAATGCTTGATTTTTTCAACCGCTTATAAAAACATTGTATAATATTATTTATATATCATTTTTTTACAAGATTTTAAATGATTTTAACCGCTTACCGCTTGAATCGCTGAAAGTTTAAAAGATAATAGACAAAAATAATAAAAGTGTCTATTAACGGGGGTGTTTCTCAAATTCACAACCCCTTGTGATTTTTATTCACACGCTCGGCTATTCAACACTCGCAACTCTATTCCCAATTTCCATTATTTTCAACATTTTCTTTCATTTTTCCGATTTTTTACTATATTTAGCCACTCCTAAAAAGTAATTACCCCTTATATTAAGGACTTGCTATCGTTGAAAATTTGTTTCAGATAATGAAAATTTAGCTTTAGTTTTCGGATTTGATACCAAAGCGTGTCATACTGGTGGCAGGATTAAATTATATAATATATATAATATAGACAAGGTTTGGTATCAAAAACTGAAAGTAGCGTTGAATTTATGTTATTTGAGTATGTTTTTTCAACGATAGGTACGGAGGTCAAAGGTGGAAATTATATGTAATTGAGTGCTGTTCAAAGTTGAACTATCTATAAAATAAAAAAATAAGTGCCAACAAAGGCACTTATAATTATTTCAATCTCATTACGAGTGTTAAATTTTTGTTATCATAAATATCTCCATCGTGACAAATAAAGCATTTACATAATAATATATGTTTAAAATGTTTAGATAAAATCATTTCGATAAAGTCTTGAAAGTCTTGGTCAGAAACACAAATATTAGAGTGAGTAATAAGATTGCAGTTATTAAGAAAAGTATAACAAGGAATTTTAATGAGTTTAGAGTCAGAAGATGAGGCTATTGATAGTACATTCTTACTCAAAGCATTTAATTCATTTTTATATTTCTTTTTAAATAATTTATATTTTCTACTATCAAGATATTTTTTCTTTATAGTATTTTCAAACCATTCTTTAATAAGTAATAGTTTATATCTTAAATAAATTTTCATAAGTTCACCTTTTTAATTAGTCCATTGTGTTCCACAGGTATTGCACTTATAAACACTTTCATTTGTGTCAATAAAACCTATACACGATTTAATATGCCTTTCTTTATGTAGCGGATAAAAGGCTTATCTTCTCCACAAAAGGGGCAAATAAGTCTTTTGTCTTTCACCTTTGCTTTAGGTTTGATTATTATTTTCATAAATTCAATATAGTATTTCCGTTCTCATCTTTTAATTCTAATGATGAAACCACAATCTTCCCGTGTTTATATTGTTTTAAAACAGGTGTGGGTTTAACATCTTTTATAGATTTAGTCTCATCTTTATTTGTAAGCTCTTCTTTATTATCTCCAAAATAAATCATATTGTCGAGTTTTAATTCATAAATACTCAATACCATTTGTGGAATTTTAGAAATAAGTTCATATGTGGTAAGATTATCTGTTTTGTGGAAAGGAATACCACATTCAAGGTCTAAAAAGTGACGAAGGGCATTATTAAGGTCAGTGCCACTCATAAGAAAAGGAAAGACCTCCTTAGAACTTTTTATTGTATTGTCAAAGCCTAATAAAATAACATATCTTTTATAATCTATCAAAACTATTCCTCCTTAAATTCATTGCTATTCGTTCTTTGGGTAAATTAAAATTATATTTGTTTAGTTGATTTTCCGTCTTTAACCAACTATATAATTTTAATGCATATAATGTTGGAGTTACAAGACTTTTAGAACTTCCTCGCATAGCAAATCTTTTATAAGTTTCAGTAATTGCTATATTTAATAGCGTTTCATCATCTATCATCAATCCCATAACTCCCAAAAATATTCTTTCATAATGTCAAAATAAGCGTTAAGGCTTTCTTTTGCTTTTTTATATTTTTCAATATAATTTTTATCACCAAAGTCTGAATTTTCAAATTTATCAATGTCTTTTAATAGTTTGATAAGTTCGGTATAAAATTCCTGTGTTTGCTCGACAGTCATATCACCTATTCTTTTACCGTTAATAATTATGGGCAAACAACCACAACAATATTTTTCGTTTGTTTTTGTCAACTCAACATTATTAACAAGTTCTTGAAATAAAGCCATATTGCGTTCTATAAAGCTATAATAGTAATCATACCAATCTCGGTCATCATAGCCGTAAATAAAGCGATGAAAGGCATTTTTAAAGGCTTTAAAGAAATATTTAAGCCTATATTTTAAACTTCCGTGTTTGCAATAGGATAAATCTCTTTTGAGTTTATTTATTTTATATTTATTTTTCATTGTTGCCATCTATTTTAATTAAGAGGATAACAAGTTTCAAATATCCAAGCAAAAAAAGATACAAAAAAGACTGCTAAACTCATTATCGCTAATGGCACAAAACCATTTTCGAGAACAGGTACTAATGCTCTAATTGTACAAAAAGTAATAGATAATATTGCCGATATGATTGTAGCAATTAACATTTTAGTTGAAATTTTCATTATTTTCCACTACTCCCTAATTGACCGTTCATTCTGTCTGATTTAATTGATTTTAATTCATATAGGTGACTTCTTCAACCTTAACCTTTGGCACAGGCACAAGAATAGCTTGGGCGATAGCTTTATTATATGGATAAAGTTTTAAAGTTTCACCATAAACAAATGGGTCATTTTGAACGAAGTCTACATTTTTATTAGTTCCAAGATAATATTTTTCCTCTTTACCACTATATGCAACACCTTGTTGCACTTTATTGACCTTTTTAGTAATTCTCATTGTTTCTGCTGTAGTATTTGTAAGAGCAATAAACCATTCCCCTCTAAAACCGCTATCAATGACACCACAGCGAACAGCAATGCCTTGAGAACCTGTTGAACCACGCTCTTTAATAATAAATCCATATTCATCACTACAACAACTTGCAATACCTGTCGGAATTAGCTTTGTTTCGTGTGGGCGAATTTCAATATAGTCCTCGTCAAAACAAGCATAAATATCATATCCCATATTTTCATTGGTTTTTGTAGGAATAATTGCGTTTTCTTTAACTTTTGCAAATTTAACTGTTTCCATTTAATCACCTCTTTGTTTTAAAATAACCACATAGGGTCTTTTATGAATTTAATTATTGATTTTATAAAATTTATCATTTTCATTTATGTAACTCAAAAAAGTCTAAATGACTACCAAAATCATAAGTTGTCACTTTATCAGTGCCAAAAGTTCTTATGTAGTAGACATCAATGTTATTTTCTTTGGCATATTTTCTAATTTCGTAAAAAACTTCTTGTTGAGAGTCTACCTCTCTTACAAATTTAAGTTCTTTACTGTTTGAGTCTCTAAAATATAATTTCATTATTGTTCTTTCATTCCTATAATTGTATAAATGTCATCAATATAGCATTGGCAAATATCCTTTAATTTTTCTCGTTGCCTCTTATGGTCGGTGCAGGTCATTTGAATAATAGTGTCCTCAATTTTATCACAAATTGTACCAATTGTTACTTCAAGATATTGATTTATTGTTGTATAATCAGTATTTTCATAGACTTTTTCTGTCATTTTTGTATTTCCTTTCCTATAATTTTATATTCTGTCGTGTCGATATTTAAAAATCCATACATTTCATCAAATCTTCCGTCTGGATAATGAAAAGAAATCTTTGATATATTAGGTTTTGTCTTTTCAAAATCATCAAAAATTGCTTGAATATAATTGCCATAATCACCAAATTCAGTATAAATTACATCACCTTGTTGAATTTCGGTCAAATTTTTATATATCGGCTCATCAAAATATTCAATATTATCATATTTAATCATATTTAACTCCTTTAATGGTTTATTCGTGGGTTAGAATAAGCAGAAATAATAAATATTATGACTATTGTAATTAGTACCATAAAATAAAGCATTATCTTGACTCCTTTTATGAATTTTTTGGCGAAATAGCATTAAAAATAATTCCTAAATCAATTTCAATATCCTCTAACCCCACAGTATATTCACCATTAAAATTCATAATTACATCTTTAGGACTATAACTTTTTAATGTATCAATAAAGTCATCAATGTCTTTATGAATATTTAGCAAACTATTTGTCGAATTTTCATAATCTTTTGACTCAAAAACTCTTTTATGTAGTTCATCATATATATCTTTGTATGTAAATTCAAATTTTAATAAACTCGGTCTTACAAACTTCAATTTTTTACCCTCTTTACAATTTCTGCTAATTTATGTAAGAAAATATCAATTTCTTCTTCAGTATTTTCTAAATCGAATGAAACCCTAATTGTTCCATTTATGTAATCTTCAGGAATACCATACCATTTTAGCGTTTCGCTCGGTTCAAGAGTGCCTGTATTACAAGCTGAACCACTTGAAACATAAATATTTTCAAGGTCAAGTTGAGTCAAAATAGGCTCACTTTCAATATCTTTTAGCGAAAAACTTATAATATTTGGCACAGTATCATATTTAGTAGCATTTATTTCATAATCTAAACTCCAATAATGCTTTAATTTATTAAGAAAAACATTTTTAAGATGTTCACAATGTTGATTTTTCTTTTCAAGGTTATTATAAGCGTCTTGAATAGCAACACCAAGAGCAGAAATGCCTAAAATATTCTCTGTGCCACCTCTCAAGCCACTTTCTTGCTTTCCACCATAAATTGTTCGAGGCAATTCAATTCCCTCTTTTATATATAATACTCCTGTTCCTTTAGGAGCGTGAAATTTATGCCCACTAAATGACATTGTATCAACACCTAATTTTTGAACATCAACATCAAGTGTGCCGATTGCTTGAGTAGCATCACAATGAATTTGTTTTGAGGAATTTTGTCTTAATTCTGCAAGATAATCAGTAAAATCAATTCCTAATTCATTGTTTACAAGCATACAAGTAATAATATAAGCATCTCTTGTTTTATAAACTTTGTTTGGGTTATTTAAAATACTATGGTGTTCAAATGGGTTACACCAAAATAAGTCTTGCAATGCCCAAGTATTACTTTCAGAAGCACCACTTGTAAAAAAAACTTCTGTCGGCTTGCAATTTATACATTCGGCAACTTTTTTTCTTGCATTTTCAATAATTTCTTTTGATTTAAAACCGATTGAGTATATAGAACTCGGATTGCCAAAATTATCAAGGTTATTTTTTATATCATTTTTGACATTTTCCGAAAGTGGTGTTGTCGCTGCGTTGTCAAAATATATCATTGATTTTTCCTTTCTTGTTTTAAAATGATTTTTTCCACGATAACTTTCTTTAGGTTCAATTAAATTGATTTTGTTTCCATTTTTAAATAATATTTGCTTTTCTACAATCAAAATAATTCACATCCTTGTGCCTTAAATTTTGCTACTTCTCTATCCCAATCATCTTTAGTCCAATCTTTTTATGTTTAAAAATACAAACATAATTCTTAATTCCGTTCATATTTTTAAACATTATTTTGCGTTTTATTGGTTATTTTAGTAAATCTAATTATGCGTATTATCACCAAATCGAGATTTTTATTTGCTTAATAATACACCTTTTCGAGATTTCTCCCTTATTATACCATAAAAATATCAATTTGTCAAGAGTTATTTTAAATTAAATATAATAATTGTTCCAACAATTAAAACAATAAATTCATACCAACAAAAAATACGAAATTGTTTAGGTGTTATATCTGCTGGTTCATATATAAGAGGCAAATTCAACACAAAACACCAAATCATAACTGAAATTATTATTTTAAATAACATTTATTTTATTCCTTTATTATTTTTATTTCTTTTATAAATTTAAAAATTGATTTTTTCATATGAGCAATAGCATTATTGTAATTTTTATAATCTTTTAATACTTTTCCTTGCCTGTATTGTGAACTAACTTCATAAATTCTATATTCATAATTCATATTCATTAACAAAATTGATTATATAGTCTAATAATATCGTCAACATTAAATGCCCTATCATCCCATAATTCAGTATAAAATATTTTTCGTGGGTTATTGAAGTATTCTTTTGCCCATTGACAATTTTCATTTACGGCATCAAATTCAATGCCATAACATTTACACCATTTTAAAGCCAAATCAAGTTCCTTGCCTTCTCTCATAGTGTAAAGAATAATAATTGACCCTTTTTTCTTTTCTTCGGTAATAGCTCTGATAACAGGCATAATAGGTTTGCCACAATAAGGATAATTGCTTTCACATAATGTGCCGTCAAAATCAACGGCGATAATTCTTCTATCCAAATTTAATCACTCCCTTAAGGTTTTGTATTACAATATTTAATAAATTGTTCATATTCTTCATTTGTCATATTTGTATTATCCCCATAATTGATATATGTTAATGCTCTATCAAAATCATAACAATAATTTTCAAGTACACTTTCAGCTTCTTCTTTTGCTTTTTCAACACACATATCAATATAATCTTGTTTTGTCATATTGGAATGTGTAGGTGCGTCAATTATGGTTGAAATTCTACAATATAAGCCATTAGGTTGCTTTGCTATAATTCCTGCCATTATTCCTCTACCTCACTTTCAAGCCACAATTTTCTATTTTCGACACAAAGTTCTATTCTATCATAATAATTTTTTTCATAATAATGACATTTATCAATATCTTTTTTTACACAACAATAACAGGGGTTACTTGAAAATATTTCCTCTATCCATTCAGCCATTTCTTGAATGTTTTTATTTTTAATATCTTCAAAATTATTCATTCTTTTACCTCCAACAATTCGGGGTTATCGTGTATATTGCCAATAACTTCGCATCGACTCGCTATCTCTGCTAAACTTTGCTGTTCCAAGTAATCGTGAAATTTTTCAGGTTCGTTATCACACCAATCGGGGCAAGTAAAATTATCTACTTCAACATAAAATCCTAAACAGTCACTCGCTTTATATTCACCTTCACTACCGTCTTGTTTGTATTTGCCAAATTTAACGACAGATTGACAATCAAATTCATCATAAGTTAAATACTGAACAATATCACCCTCAAATATCTTTTTGCCGTTTTTATCAATCAGTCCTGTGTATTGCCCTACTGTTTTAGGGTCAACAAAAATTCTACACTTGTTACCAAATCTGTCGGGGTAAATCATTATTGTATATTCATTTTCAGTTGTATCTAAACTGCCAAAAACCCAAGAGCGATTGTTAACACCTGACAAATCCGTTGCTCTAAATAAAATCTCTCTCATTTTTGCTCTCCTTTCCGTTCTCCATAACTGCAAAAATCGTTGGGTTTCATTGGAAATACTGTAAACAAGCGATTGCATACATTGCCTAATAATTCTGTGTTTGTGATATAATGTTTACAATTTTTACAACGGACAACTGTAACCATATTGGTGAATTGGATAGGTATTTTTTTGTTTTTCAATTCATAACCTTGCTGTTTGAATTGAGTATTAAAATCGTTACTCAATGCACCAAATTTTAAAAATACATTACTTTCTGTCATTATTCTTTTACCTCAATCAATATGTATTTGCCGTCTTTTGTTTTGTAAGGCTTACTTTTGTCACGCTCTCGATTTACTTTATTAAAGTTTGAATAATCACAGTAATAATCATAATAAGTTAAACTTTGGCGATACTCACAGCCATTACACCCCGTTTTTCTATAAGTACAATATTCATCAAGAGTCATAACCCTAAACTTACGCTTTTTCTTGCTCATTTTCTACTCGTTTCCTTTCTGCCCAACTACAAAACCAATTATCTGCTGTGCTTCGGTTAAGCCTATAACATCTCTCATTTTCACGATTGTAAGACTTGCAATCTATGCAATAACAATTAGCTAATGGTGGTTTATCGAAACGATGCTTGGCTTTATAATCATATTTCAATTCTTCAATTTTTTCTGTGATAAAATAATATGCCGCCATTATAATAAACATTATGATAGTTACTAATACTATAACTGAAGATATTATTCCAAAGAAAGTAAAAAACAACATTAAATTTTCTTTCATTTTTCATTCAACTCCTTTGATTAATAACATTCATCACAGAAATTTTCTAACTTCGGTAAAATTTTACTTTTTAATGTTTCAGGTATGTCATTCCATTCGTGACTGCGAATGAACGCAATTATATATTCCACTTCGTCAAGTGTAAGTTCTAAAGTTTCATCAATCATTGCCGTTCAACTCCTTTAACTTTGCTTCTGCTTCTTCTTTAGTGAGAAATATCTTATCAATATTTGTTTCGAATGTATACTCTGAATTTAACGGTCTTATTTTCACACCACAAATTCCGTATCTATTAATGTTATAATCAAGTACTTTGGCTTCTACTATCTTGTATGTTAAAGGAACATATCTTTTTATTATTATATAATAGACTTTATCGTCAATTCTACAAGGCAGTTCAACAAGCCTGTCGCTTTGCAATAGTTCAATAGTTTCTGCTAATGCTTGCTCATAATGCCATAAACATTGATATTGGCTTTGTTCTAACTCTTTTTTAAGGCTTTCAAGCCATTTAATATTTTCTTTACAAGTCATTATTTTACCTCCAAATAATTATCTTTTATTTCAATATTTTCAATGGTCTTAGTATAGCCATTGTAACTAAAATATTTAATTGGTAAGTCTTTATTTTCAATTTGGTTTAATTTATTCATCAATTCTTTTATTGTCATATTTTTTACCTTTCGTTAATAATTTTTCATCAATGTGACCTTTCTTTGAACTAAGTCTTAATCTTTTCTTTTCGTATAAATATTTAAAATCTATATTCATTTTTTATTTTTTATCCCTCAATCTATAATCTTTTTCAGTATTGATAAAATGCTCAATGTAAACACTTTTTTCATTGTCTGTAAGGAATTTTAAATTTCCTTGTTTTGACATTTTAGTTTTTGACTGAATGTGTTTATTAAGAGCTTTTTTTAATTCCGTGTAATTTTCAGTAATTAACTCATTAAGTCCTTGCTTATTTAATATCAATTCATATTCATAATAAAAATAATCAATACCTAATTGTTCTGCAATAATATCTTTTGCTCTCCCAAATTGATTATATTGTAAATCATCCCAATATTCAATGTTAAATTCTTTAAGGACTAACCTTTTAGCCTCAAGTAATTTAGGAATTTCTGTTATTTTATTTGCTTCCCATACTTTTGTATATAATTTGCCATCCTCGTTGTTGATATACTTTTTGGCAAACATAGGTATCATATTAACTTTAATTAAACATTTTCTTTGCATATCTTTAAGAACATCTACAATAATTCTTTTTAATAAAGGTTCACTTTCTCTTGAAAATATAGTAAGTCCTGCGACCGTACCTTTATCAATTTGCTCAATACATTCTTTTGGATGATATTTAGCATAATGATAATCTTTATTGACTATTCCTAAAAACTCCATAAGTTCGTGCATATCCATTCTTATCACATCTTTATTCGGCTGCGACAAAATGGTATATAACATAGGCTCAATAAGTTTTTTATATTTATGATATTTTATATTATCTAATTGTTCTTCTTGTGAATATTCTCTATGAATAATATAAAAGCCATTATCTTTTTCAATATCATACTTTTCTTTAAGTTTACTTATTTGAGTTCTTTGTGCCGAACCTCTTTTAACTTCAAGCTGAAAGATACTACATAGTTGTTGATATTTATATTTTTTATCAAATTCTAATTCAATAAATATCACCTCTTTGTCGATTTTCTTAATTATACCATAGTTTTATCTAAATGTCAAGAACTTTTTTAAAAAAATTGTGATTGAAATTTAACTGTATCATATTACATATCAAGTTAATAGAATATGTTTAAAATGTTTTTATTTATATTATTTATTAGATTATCTTATTATATTATAATTTATATATTAATATATTTATTATATATTTTATTATATAATATAAAATTTAATTTATAAATATTAAAAATAAATATTCCTCATAAGATTTCACAAGGCTGTCGCAAGTTAAGTCGCTACGCTCCTTAACTTTTGACAAAAAAATTAAGCCACTATCGTGTCTTAACTTTTTCGATTAAAGCTTTTCTTACGAAAAGCCGATAATTTCCCAAAGATTTCTTTAAAAAGATGTAAATTATATATTATTTCATTATTGATTTTTATAGTGCCTCTTTAAAATAAGTACCTTTTATCGTTGACAAAACATATTAAAATAATGGAAATTTGCATTATTTTTCAGGATTTGGTATCATTCCTTGTCTATATTATTATATTAATTATTATTATTTAATATAAATATAATATATATATATATATATATATAAGTATTATATTATATTATAAAGTATATATAAATATATAAAAAATAAAGTGGTAAAGTAAAAAAGTGGTAAAGTAAAAAAACACTTGACTTTTACAATGAAATATGGTATAATTAAGAAAAGATTGAAAATTTACTTTTGTGCTTACAAATTTCAATATCAAAGCATAAAAGTAATCTATAACACGAAAGGAGAATAACGAAATCGTGTGGAACGAAATGTCATATTATAAATTTGCCAATAGAAAACACGAACTACAAAGAAAAGATTTAGCTTCGGCTGATTATGAAAATGTAGTATTCTATGGTCTATACGAAAATTTATGCTACGACAATACTTTTGGTGTTGAAAAAGCATTTGTAATAGATGAATTTAATAAATAATATAATTATAATGCTCTGTAAGGCTGAATAAGACACTTTTATATAATAATAGTGAAATTATATTCCTTTAATATAAAAATGGCTTATATAGGCACACAGGCGATATAAGGAGTGATAAATTGTCCGAGTTTGGAATAAAAATTAAAAATATTAAGGCAGGAACGCTTTATGAATATAATCTCGGAGTAAGGGATAGGCTTGATTATACTGACGCAATGTTTAATAATTCATTGTTTAGTAATTATATTATAAATAAAGGTCTTAATGTTTACAAAGGTGAGTCTACAAGAGATATTGTTTGTCTTGAATTTGACTTTGGCTCAAAGTCTTATGAAGAAAAAGTACAACAGATAGAAACGCTTATTGAAAAAGCAGATGAAAAATCATTAGAACGATTAAATGAAATTTTAAATACAGTACACGAGAATAAAGATAAATTTATAAAAAAGAGTATGGAAGAAATAAGAGATGAATATTATCAAAATGGTGTTTCTATTGATTATGTGACAAGAGATAAGAACGGAGCAATAAAAAAGACACAAACAATTCATTATAAAATGCTCTTTAGAACGCCCTCAAAAGCTAAAGTCGGGCAATCTATCTTTATTAACGAAAAGTATTATAAAACAGCATACGAATGGCTTACTATGGGTTTGGGGAACAAAATGGATAAAAAAAAGGCAAAAATTGTTGAAATGTCTGCTTATGCCCCTTTAACTACAAGCACTATTGTAGGGAACATTCATATTCCTGTTGAGGATATTTTAATTTTAAAAGACCAAGATAGTTATTTTCAAACAATGGCAAATATTGTTAGAGCTGAAGAGTATTTTGTTGAGAAAAAAGTTATTGATACAGAAAAAACTGAAATTAATAGACAAAAAGCTTTAAGTCAAGGTAAAAAGCCTAAAAGAGTATTTAAAAAAATACGAGTACCAACTAAAAAATGTGTCGTACATAAAGAAAATGTTAATCTAAAAAATACTTTATGGGATGGTATGGGGTTAGTTGAAACTTCTATAATGCCTAAATATGTCAACGGAATGATGTTGTTAAGAAATCATTTTTTTAAAATGTGTGGATTTAGAACTAATTTACAACAATTTTTAAAAGATTGGTGTATTGAAAACAATGTTGATTATGAAACTTTTGAAATTGAAGATATGTTTGGCGTGAAACATTTAGCAAAAAATATTAAAGTTATTACAACAGACAATGCGATTAAATGGAAAAAGTTTACAGAGCTTATGGGGGATAACCCTTATAAATATTGGTGTGATAGAATAAAGGCTGACAACAGCATTTTTGGTATCGTTAAAACAGACCATAAAAGTAAACTCGGAAATGTTCAACAAATGAGTTATCAAATGGTTAATTCATTGCCTTGTAGTAAAGATGAAATTAAAGAACTTGCTCAATATAGTGTAGCGTATGTTGAAAAGTTAAAGCAAGATAACGATGAGTTTGAAAAGTTTTTAAGATTAAATGCAAATGAAATAAATCATTATGAAATGATGGCAGATTTATATAATCAAAATAAAGATTTTGCAAATAGTAAGTGGTTTAGAACTGAAAAGCGAAAAATTATTTTTGCTTATGTTGAAAAATTGCGTAAAGGCAAAATAACTGTCAATGCAGATAATTTGACAATGTGTGGAAACCCCTATGCTTTACTGTTATATGCAGTTGGCGAGGATTGGACTAAAGACCCTTGCTTTGAACAAGAGCAGGGAACTATTCAATGTTATACTACAAGATTTAATGACGGAGAATATTTATGTGGTATAAGGTCACCTCAAAACAGTCCAAATAATATTTGTTATTTAAAAAATACTTACTCAAAAGAGATGCAAAAATATTTTCCTTTTAGTGAGAATATTGTGGCTGTGAATTGTATTGGAACGGATTTACAAGATAGGACTAATGGCTTAATAAAATGGGTCGGTTAAGTGGAAACACTTTTCTAAAACTATTCGGTGAAAATTGGAACGCTAAGTGTGTGTAAAAAAATAAACAAGGAGGTGATTTTTTGAAAGAACAATGGAAGGATATAGATGGATTTTTAGGCTATTATCAAATTAGTAATTTTGGAAGAGTAAAATCTCTTTGTAGAAAAGTTCCTCATCCACAAGCAAAATGTGGATATATTGTAAGGAATGAAAAGATTAAAAAGCCAAAAACAAATTCAGATGGATATAAAGTAGTTTGTTTACAAATGTGTGGAAATAAAAGATATGTATCTGTTCACAGATTAGTAGCAGAAGCATTTATTCCAAATCCAAATAAATATTTAGAAATAAATCATAAAGACTATAATAGAACAAATAATCGTGTTGATAATCTTGAATGGATTACACACAAAGATAATGTTCGATATAGTTCCGATATTGGTAAATATAGTGTTTGTAAACTCGGAGATAAAAATGGTAAAAGTAAGTCTGTCGACTTATATAAAAATGATAATTTGGTAAAATCGTTTTCTTGCATAAAGAATTGTTCGGAATGGATTAAAACTAAACAGAACCTTAAAGGAAGCATAAATGCAATTAGTGGATTTATAGCAAGAAGGGCAAAATGTAATAAGCCTTGCTATGGATATATTGCAAAAATTAACACACATAAGCCAATCAATTACCAAGACTGCTGAATGTCGTAAAAGTAGGCAGTAAGGTTTAACGACTACAAGGTGAGTAGACAAACAATAATCCTTTGCAAGAGTGCCGAATACCCTAACGGATAAGACGAGGGTAAAGAGATAGTCTGAACTTATGGGAAACCATAAGAGGTATGGGATAAAAAACCTATACGATAACATATTGCAGATTTCGATTCTGACTTCATTTTTGCAACCAATAATCCCATTATGGTTAAGTGTGCAAAAAGATGTTATGATGAATTTCCTACTATTGTAAATCAACTAAAAGAAAGTTCTATTACATACGAAAATACAAAACTTGCTTATTCTCAAATGGATAATAAATTTGCTAAATCAAGGCTCGGAATAGGATGGTCGAGTAATTTAGCTCAACTTGCTATGAGTTATTATTGGACTGAACAAGATGAAGATTTGTATAATAATTTTGTGATTTTATCTGTTGTTGCCCAAATTATAATTGATGGGTGTAAAAGAGAGTATGAAATTAACGGAATGGATGAAATAGACAGAATACAAAATATGTCTTGTATGCAAAAAACTAAAACAATAATTACAAATAATGACAAAGAAAAAAAAGTCAAATGTGATTATCCTAAATTTATGAAATATACAAAAGATATTCCGTATACTAAAAATGGTGTAGAGTTGTCTTTTGAGATTGTTAGAAATAATAAGAAAAAAGTTTATGATAGAATTAACTATGATATAATTTGTCCTATGAATTGGCTTGAAGAAATTTTAGACGAGATTGAGCCAAGTGGTACAACAAACACTATTCCGACAAATGAGTTTTTTGTTAAGATTGAGGGAAAACCTAATCATAGGCAAATGTCTAAAATACGAAAACTCGTTGATGAATATGATACTTTTGTAAAAACTAATAAAGAGCAAGGAAATGATGTTGAAAAAAATATTGAGAAATTTCAACAGTTAATTGACAATGTTTCAAAGGTTAAAGTAAATAATTTAGTGACAATCAATAGACTTGTTGAAAGTGCTTTGGGTCTTGAAAGTAATATTACAGGTAGACCTATTGATAAATCAACATCTAAATTTACAAGAAAAATGCTTAATGTTTTGTATAAAACAAACAAAGAAAAATTCTTAAATTGCTTTATTTTTGGCGAAAATGACTAAAAAATTGCAGAAAACTATTTGCGAAAAAGCTTTGAAAATGGCTTGGTTAAGCCAAATTTTCGATATTGAAATGCGTCTGTAATATGGAAGGGGAACGAGGAGATGTCCTTTATTACATTCCAACGCTATTGCCAATGCGTTTAATAAATATGGGATTGCAATTATATTCTCAAAGTATTTTTTAAGATAGTCCACTTAATTGTGGGCTATCGCCTTAAAGGTAAATTTCATAGAAAGGAGAATTAAATAGTGAATAATAAACTTGTTAAATCAAGAATTTTAAAAGTTTTAAGAACTTATTATAAAGAAAACATTTCGGCTGATGAAGCAGTGCAACTTATTGATACCGATGAAAAAGCAAGAAATGATATTATGAATGTTCTTAGGCAACATATTAAAAGAAATGAAATTACGGAAGAACAAGTTACGAGAGAATTAACTCTTGGGTACATAAATGGTGGAGATATGGTTAAACTTATTGCAAGGAACTCTTCTCTTTCCATTGACGAAGTTGATGAAGTATTTACAACTTTCGTTCATATTGTTGACACTCTTATTAAATCAAATAATAGGTCAAATATTAGTTTTGCTATTCCGTATTTTGCAAAAGTAGAATTTAAGCATAAAAAGGGTAAAAAAGCAGGTACTGTAATAAATTGTCCTTCACAAATAGGTGAAAAGAGTACAAAACATATTATTGAGGAAGATAAACCCGATTATGATGTTTTTAAAGTAAATGTTAAAAGAGAATACAAAGAAAGACTCCGTGAATATTCTTCTAATAGATATGAAAAAGAAAAGAAGAGGAGTAAAGCATAATGGGTAGACCGAATGATTTAAGAACAGATGACTTTTATAACCTTATTGCTAAAAAAGTAGGTCAAAATGCCACACCCAATCTTGCAAAAAAATATCTTAAAGCACTTTATGAGGTTATTTTAGATGAACTCAAATTAAATGGTCGAATAAGTATTTTTAGATTTGGCATTTTTGAAATTAAGCAAGTTGGTGGATATGACAAAAAAATAAATCTTGACGGAGTTATAAGATATGTTCAACCTAAAGAAAAGATAACCTTTAGACCGTCAGATACTTTTAATAAGGCAGTAAATGAATGTGATTATACTTTGCCTAAAATGAAAACAAGAAAAATTTATAAAAATGCCAAAGAAAGAGAAAGAGCGCATTATGAAAGACATAAGCCTCCTAAAAAGCCTATGGAAGATAGTGTAATCAATTTACTTAATAAGGTGGTTAATCAATAATGAAACATAAATTTGACTCATATTCAATTACTGATATTGTTGGTGTTTTGGATAAAAATGAAAATAATGAATTGTGCATATTTGTTGAATTAAAGGATAATATTAAGGAAATTCCTATTATTGACCTTTTAGATACAATGGTTGGGAACACAGTTCAAATAAAGACAATACTCGAAAAGGAATAGTATGATGACCTATAAGAGATTTGAAAACGAAACAGAAGATGAATTGATTTATCGTGTCTGTTCTGAAAAGGATATTATTGGCACTTGGCAAGATGTAGCAAAAATTCTTAATGAATTATTAGATAATAACTATTCTGAAAGTGCTTATAGAAAAAAATATCAATCTTTTCAAAAAATAATGGTTGCTAACCAATCTAAATTTGCTGATAGTGAAGAACTTTTGAATGACATAAAAGAACAAACAAGGGAACTTGAAAAAGAACGAAAGAAACTACAAACAGAAAAACTTGAATATAACAGATGGTTGCGTGAAAATGCAAGAGATGAACTTTTTGAAGAAAAAGTAATTGAGTCAATCAATGAAAATTGCAACTCTGTTAATATTAAACCTATTCCTGTCGAACATAGCAAATTAGGTTGGCAATTAAATTTTGCAGATTGCCATTATGGAAAAGATATTAAAGTTTATGGACTTATGAATGAAATTATCAATGAATATAGTCCTGAAATTTTTGAACAGAGAATGGAAACAATTTTATCTGAAACTATTGAAAAAATAAAGTTGTTTGACATTAAAGAATTACACATTAACAATCTTGGAGATAGTACGGAAGGTTTTATAAGAAATTCTCAACTTTGGTCTTTAAGATATGGTGTAGTTGATAGTGCAATTAACTTTGGTAATTATATAGGCGAATGGCTTTTAGAATTATCAAAATATACAAAAATTATTTATAACCAAACGGCAGGCAACCACGATGAATTAAGATTGCTTGACGGTAAAAAGAATGAACATCTTTGTGAAACAACAGATAAAATAATTGCTAATATCATTAAAATTAAAAATAAAGATAATCCTAACTTTACTTTTAAAGAAAATAAAACAGGATTTATTTATGATACCATTGCTGGCTTTAATTTTCTCGGTATTCACGGAGAAGTTAAAGATTTAAGTCGTGCAATTAAAGATTATAGAGAAATTTATGGCATAAATATTGACTATATTATTGCAGGGCATAAGCATTATAATGAATATGCCAACTGTGGTGTGCGTAGAGGTGCTATTGGCGTGGCTTCTGTTGTAGGTATAGATGATTATTCTATGAGAATAAGAAAGTCTGCTGACGCTTCTGCAAGTCTTATTTGCTATGAGGAAAATAAAGGTAAAGTGGCAGATTTTACAATAGTATTAAATTAAATTAAGATTTAGTAAAATATAATTTAAGAGAGAGCAAAAGTTCTCTCTTTTATTTTTTAGTACATAGAGGTGAAAGCGTTGGCTTCTAAAAACATAAAAAAGGAAACCGATATGTTTCTTTGCCTCGGCAATAATACAGAATTAGGGTGTAGTGGTATGAGAGGTGCGACTAATTTTTACGAAAGTTGGTCACCTTTTGCAAGTGGGCATACACCTTATTGTAAAGATTGTTGTCAAAAAATGATTGATTATTATATTAAAAATGGTTGTAGTATGAAATCAGCCGTTTATTATACTTGTTTGCGAAATGACATTCCTTTTATTCTTGAGGTTTGGGCAGGTGTCGAAAACCGAATGAAAGAAGGTCGCAAAGAAGGCAAACGAATGAACAATTATTTGGGATTGTATATTTCTGAATTACATAAGTCAAAAACTAAAAAGAATATTTGGAATGAATTATCAGCAACAAATGTTAATTTAAGTGATATTGATAGTAGAATAGAACAACGAGAATTAAGACAAAAAGAACTTGATGAATTTGAACTTAATTGGGGAAAACAAGAAAGTTCAGAAGATTATCAATATCTTGAAAGAACCTATGAGAGATATACAAAAAATGTAGAAATCATAAATGAACCGCAAGATGACCTTTATCGTGATTTATGTAGAGATAGATTGCTATTGAGAAAAATTGATGACGGTTCATATAGTGGTGAAGAAACAAGAGATAAAGTTCAAAATCGAATTATAAGAGATATGAATAAACTTCGTATTGATGAATATGAAAGCAATAAGCCTAAAACGGCTTCGGAACAGTCTTTGTTTGAAAAGATAAGACTTGTAGACGAAAATAATGTCGAGGATGTATATTCAGAGCCAAGCAGATATTATGACCTCAATAAAGTACATCAATATGAAAAAGATATGGTTTTAAGACCGTTAGGAAATATGTTGGCAGGCAATAGAGATTTTAATTTATCTATTGATGACATAGACAAATATAATCTTGATTGACGAAAAACAACTTATTAGCTTGGCAAAAGAAAAGAAAATAAAAGAAAATAAAAAATTGAGTAAAAAAGATTATGATAGGAGAATTGCTAATTGGCAATTATTTTATCTTAATAATCTTGATATTTTTACTGAAGAACATTTAAAAATACCACTACATTATTTTCAAAGACAAGTATTACTTGACTGTTGGGAATATGATATTTATGCGTTTATTGCAAGTAGAGGATTGAGTAAATAATAATGCTCCTTTATAATGAATTATAGATAGTTATAAAGCAAATTGGGCAAAATCGGTGAAACTACACTAATTTTAAGTACAACACCGAGATAACTATTTAATGTAAAAATTAATAGTATTGTAACGAGTAGTGATTGAAACTTTTGAAATGGAAGAATATAATATCACCAAGAGTGTCCACATACTCTGTATTTATGTATGAAAATGTACTCTGAACTTATACGAAAATTAGTACAGTATAAGAAGTATAGGATAAAGAGCCTATACGATAACAAAATTGAAATCCTTTACCATAGGTGTTCTCGCCAATGACCTTGCTTTGCTTTTACCCGGAGTTCAAATTGCTATTACTTCGCTTACTTTAGGTCAAAGTAATAAAATTATTGATGATAAAATTGATAAGTTGTTAAGTAGTGACAAAAAAGGCATAAGTCCTATTTTAAAACAACTACGAGCAGATGGCTATATTAACTTTACAAAAGATAAAACAACAGGTGGTAGAGTTGTCGAATATGGCAATGGTAGTAAAATATTCGCTGTTGCGTGTAATGAAACAGGTCGTGGTGCAAGAGCTAATATAACTATAACAGATGAGGCAAGAATTGTTAAGAAAAGAGACTATGAGTCTATTGTTGAACCTATGCTTGAGCCATATAGTTTTAATGGGTTAATGATTGAGCCAAAGCAAATATTTATGACTTCGGCAAGAACGAAAGATAATTGGGTTTGGACTTATTTAAAAACAGTAGTTAGAAAGCATTACACAGATAAAAGAATTAAATATGGCTTTTTTGCAGGTGATATATTTACAGCAGTTGCTAATAAAATTCAAACAAAAAATCAGTATTTAACAAGACGAGAAAATACAAATGATTTGGATTTTGAAATGGAGTTTTTGAATTTGTGGCTTGGTGAAACAGAAGGTAGTTTGTTTTTGTATGATGATTTTCATAAAAATCAAGTGCTTGAAACTGCTTTTTTACCAACTACAAATGATGACTATTATTATAATATTAAAAATAAATATGATTTTAGTCACGAAAATGAAATAAGAGTATTGGCAATGGATATTGCCGTTAGTGGTGGTAGAGAAAACGATAATACAGTTTTTGTATTAGGAAATATAGATATAGAAACAAATCAAAGAAAAGTAGAGTATATAAAAGCCGAAAATGGTTTAAATTCTCAAAAACAAATTGTAATGATAAAAAGATTATTTTATGATTATAAATGCACATATTTTGTTATGGACTCAAAAGGTGAAAACTTCGCCCTTTTATATAGTGATATATAATCGAACCGAGAAAGAAACGGAAAAACTGAAATGTCAATCCGAGTGGAAGGCTATTTTTAAAAGAATAGTCACACGCAGAGCGTAGCAAATGAAACTATTTTTATAGAATATAATTTTGCCAAGAGTTCTCGGCATCTAATAAATAATTAGTAGTAATAAATGATAATAAGTGAAGAAGTATATGTATTTTGGAACGCAAAAAAATAAAATAAACTTGTCATTTTTATATAAATAAATTTATTAGATGAAAAGGTACGCCGAACTTATAGGAAATACAACTATAAGAAATATAAGATAAAAAACTTATATGATAACATAATTGGTAGGAAATGTTTTCTTTGATTTATTGACAACTGAAACATATGATGATGAAAGAGATATTACATATCCTGCGTGGACTGTATGTAGAGATAAAATTTTACAAATAAGCTCTGATAAAATCATAAATGATAAAATTAATAGGACTATGGACTCTAATGCCGAAGAAGTAATTATTCCTATTGCTGGTACAAGTGAAATCAATAGTGATATGCACTTAGCGATGAGAAAAAATCTTAAAGATAATATAATTAGTTTTCTTAAAGATGACTCTGAAATGGAATTACTATTTCAAGAAAAAGATAGTAAATGGATATTGAAGTCCTCTGAAAAGAAGGCTTATGACCTTGTACCGTTTGTTGAAACAAGGTATGCTATTAATGAGGCAATTACTTTAACAACAGAATTTAAAGATAAAGGTGTTAGAGTTAAAGAAAAAAGTACAGCTACAAAGGATAGATATATGACTTTGGCAATGTTTAATTACTTTTGTGATAAAGTCTATATTAAGTATGTGAAAGATGAACAAGATGCTGAAATTGATTTAGATGATTTCAGTGATATTTACGATTATGGTTAAATAAGAAAGGAGGAATAGTCGTTATTGCCTGATGAAGTTATAACTCGTGACGAAGTGTGGAATGTAATTGATTTTATGAACGCACTTTATAGTTCAGCACCATTAGATAAGAATAATTATTTTTATGATACTATAAACGAATATAAAACATTAGTTGACTTAAATAATAATGAACAAATACCTGACAGAGATAGTTTAAGGCAAGCTATTGCTACTTATAAAAATTCTGCTGAAACATTACAAGATTATTCCGAATTTATGGAAACTTGGGATGCTATTTATAAAAGGGCAATAGAATATAAAACAAATTTATTGGCTTTTGATATAGATAGAGTTCCGATTAATATAGTAGACGATGATGAGTTTGAAAGTGAAGAGTATAAAGAGGATTGCAAAAGAGTAGATAAATTCTTTAATTATTTTAAAGCGAAACAAGAATTTAGAAATGTTGTCAAAAATATGCTCAAAACAGATACTTATTTTTGTTGGCTTAGAGATAGCGAAAAGACTTTTGACGATACTCCGATTGATTTGAACGATAATAAAGAGTCTTTTTCATTACAAATGATGCCACAAAAGTATTGTAAACTCACAGGTCGTTTTATAAGTAGTGGGGCAAATGGCTTTTTATGGGATTTTAATTTGAATTATTTTAATGGTTCAAATGTAAATGTTCTTAATTATGACGAAACACTTGCCCAAGCCTATTCTAAATTAGGACAAAGTAGTAAAGATAATAGCAAACAAATGCAAAACTTTATTGTAGACAATATGTCAAATTTGGGTAGGCAAAATACTTTTAATGCTGAAAATTATATAAGAACAAAGGTAAATGCAGGAAGTTGGTTGTTTAAATATGATACCTCTAATTTTAATACTGTTCCACCTTTAACTTCCTTATTAAAGTCAGTATTTGATGATGATATAATTTCTAAATTACAAAGAGATAAGGATATTATTTCTGCAAATGCAATTATTCTTGGAGAAATGAAAACAAGAGATAAAGATAATGTTGGCAATAATAAAAATGCCTTTACTATTGACCCTAAAGTTGTCGGACAACTTATGAGATTGGCAAGAAATGGCATTAACAAAAATATTAAGCAAATTGCTTTACCTCTTGAAGAAACAAGGCTTTATCAATTTGCTGATAATAATAGTAATATGTATAAAAATCAACTTAAAACAAGTGCTGGTTTAGGTGCTTCAAATAGTTCACTTATTTATACAGATGAAAGATTATCACAAGAAGAGGCACAGTTGGCTGCAAACGCTGATTATCAAGAAATTGCAAATGCAGTTTATCCACAATTTGAAAACTTTTTAAATTTCTTTGTAAACAAGAAAACTAAAAGATATAAATTTAGATTTCGTGTTAGTGGTAGTACACTGCCTTTTAAGAGGAAAGAAGATATTGATACTCATTTAAAATTATCTGATAAAGGAATACAAGTGCCTTTAAGAAAGTGGGGAACTCTTTTAGGTTATGAGGGCAGTGAATTTGAAACAATGGTAAAAGAGGCTAAACATAGTGATATGCAAAATACTTTATTTGCCTTGTTTAATGCTAATACAAATACTTACGATATTGGCGCACCACAAAAGGATAATAGTGATTTAGCTGAGGGTGGAGCGGTCAGTCGTGAGTATCAATAGGAGATAATGATATGATTATTTTAGGAAAACCTAACAATATTGATGATTATATTTGCGTTACCTCCGAACAGTCTAAAAAATTACATAAATTAGGTTTTATTCCGATTTATCGTGAAATCGGTGTAGATAAAATATATTATCTTAAAACAGATAAGATATGTAAAATTTTAGGAAAGGGGGAAACTCCGCAAAAATGACTTTTGAAAATAAAGTAAAAATGTCAATAGAAGATTGGCGAAAATACGAAAATGATGAAGATTATGAATTTGCATATGGTACAGTTGATTTTTTAAGTACAAAGAAAAATTCACATAATCACCTTTATAGTGAAGAAGTAATTAAAAAATATGCTCCTACTGTTATAGGTAAATGGGTACTTGCCGAATATGATAATTTTGAGGGCGATGTTACCGAACATACTGAAAATCAAAAAATCGTTGGTTTTGTGCCACAGCAAGATATAAAGTATAGATATGATGATGACAATGATTTAATTGCCTCAGTAGATATAGTTATGTCAAAACTTTATGCAAATGATGTTTATTCATTATTTCGTGAACATAATTATAGAAATGTAAGCATTGAGGAACTTGTTGGTTTTACACCCGAAACAAAGAATTATATGGACGGTGGGGATAAGCCGAAAATTGTTGAAGGCTTTAATATTACAGGCATTACAATTTTGGGTTTGAAGTATAAGCCAAGTGTTCCAAATGCAAATATAAAATTAACTCAAATGAGTGAAAAAGAAATTGAAAAGGAATATGTAAAGTATTCTGAACACAAAATGGCTGAAAAGGATAATTTTGTATCTCACCCTGTTAATAAGTCAAAAGAGGCTCTTGATGAGGGAGATTGGAATGGCGATAAAGCTAAACAAGACCTTATTAAAGAGAAAAACTTTAAAACACTTGCAAAAAGTGTGTGTATGAAACTTGAAGAGGGTTGGGAAGATAGACAAGTAACAAAACTTGGTTATCCTATAATGAACATTAAAGAGGGAGAATGGGTTTATAATCGAAAAGGACTTGCTTCTGCTCTTGGATATGCTCAAAAAGAAAATGAGTCAGCAGTAGTATCTAAAATTCAAAAAATTTATAAGAAACTTGGTTTAGACCAAGAAGAAAAAATGAATGATATTTTAGAAAAACTTGAAAATATAGAAAATCAATTAAAGGAGGAAACTATGGCTAAAGAGAAAGAAAAGGTTACTCCAAAAGAGGAAGATGTAAAGGTAGACGAAAAAGAAACCGAAACAACTGATACTCAAAAAGAACCTGATACAAAAGCCGAAGTTACCGATGACGATACAGCCAAAAAAGAGGGAGAACCTGAAAAAGAGGATGACACCGAAACAAAAATGGCTGAACTCAAGTCAGAACTTGAAACTACTAAAGCCGAACTTGAAACATATAAGGCAAAAGTAAAAACACTTGAAAAATATAAAGCCGATGTAGAAACTGCAAAGAAAGATAGTATCGTTCAGTCTACTCTTTCACAAATTAAGGGTAGTGTTGACGAAAATAAATATGCAGAAATCGAAAAGGCTTCAAAAGAATGTGCTTATGAGAACATAGGTGCGTGGAAAAACAACGCTCTTGCACAGGCTTATGTAAGTGTGATGTCAAAGAGTACAGAAAAAGATATGCTTGATATGGGTATGGTTCAAACAGAAAAGAAAGACCAACCGACAAGCATTTACGACTAATTAACTTTTTATAAGGAGATTAAATATATGGCTAAACATAATGTTTTGTTTGAAACAGATAATTTTATTCCAAGTTGCATTAACAGAGGTGGTATTGCAACAGTAGATATTGACGGCGGTACTGCACTTGCTGTTGGTGATTATGATACTAAAGACAAGGAACTTTACACGGTAACAAAGGCTGAAGCTGGTGCTAAAGAAGTTGCTATTGCTTTTAATCCGTCTGTAAAGTATGATATTATTGGTGACAATCTTTATCCTGCAAGAAGCAAGGATGATAGAAACTATACAAATCCTGCAAAGCATCCACTTGACTTTTTCATTCCTAAAGTAAATATTGAATTTGGTGTTCTTGCACACGGAATTAAGGGTGCTGCTCCAACAAAGGGTCAATTTTTAGAGCCATCAGCAGACGGTTGGGTAACAAAGGCTATTCAAACAGCCGATGTAGCTTCATTTAAGGTTGTTGATATTGTAGATAGTGCAAAATATCCTACATTCAATTTTGATGATGATACAGAAAAGGTTTATATTCTTAAAACTGTTTTCAATGGTTAATTTGTAGGAAAAGGAGAAAATATTAATGAAGAGATTTGATACAGTAGTTAAGTTTGCTACAACAGCAGACTCAAATAAGTTGGTTTCAAGTATGGAAGATTATGCAAGACATTATATGTCAAGCAAGTATGATGTAAAGGGTCTTTCATACGAAACAACTAAATATAGTCTTGAGGAAAAGGCAAATAAGATTAACGAAACATTTAAGAGCGAACTTGCTCGTAGAAGTAAGTATTCTCTTGAAGATTTCAATAATGATATTCAGGAATACGCTACTTATGGTGTAGTTGCTCAAATGGCTGCAAATATTCAAAAAGTAATGCTTGATACTGTTACACCTATCGTAACAGATGCTATGGGTCTTTCGGCACTTTCTAATATTCAGTATGGTGGCTATGGCGATGTATTTGAATTTGAACTTGTAGATAATAGCATTTATGAAGTATCAAGAATGGGCAGACGCCAAAAGCACACAAGAACACAGACAAAGAAAGCTTCTACTAAGACTATTGCAACAGATATGTATGGTATCACTACCATTACTAATCTTCCTGAAATCCTTGTAGGTGACTCTATGTTTGCTGAGGATGTAATGCTCAAGGCTATTTCAATGGTTGCAAAGATTTATCAGCTTGTTATTGGTGAATTTACAACTGTTTCAGAGGCTATGACTGATGAAAATCTTGTTCTTGAAAACTTTGATGAAACAGAGTTCCTCAAGAAGCTCCGTCTTGCTTCTGCTCGTAATGGTGCTAAAATGGTAATCGTTGGTGACGCTGTTGCCCTTAAGTCAGTTCTTCCTGCTGAAGCAAGAACTCGTATTCTTCTTGGTGATGAATACAATACTGTTGGTTATATGTCAGTATTCAATGGTTATACTGTTCTTGGATTTAATGTTGTTTCAGACGGAAATGACGGTGTAGTTGGACTTCCAACAGATAGAATTTATGCACTCCCTGTTAATGGCTCAAAGCTTATTCAGGTTGCTATTGGTTATACATCTACTAATACAGATGAAGATTATGACAACAATAACCTTGCAATTCTTTCAACACTTCGTAAGGAACTTGGTGTTTCTCTTGCTACAAATAAGAAGATTGTAAAGGTTAAACTTGCTGGTTAATTTACTCTTTTAGATTAGAGTTGATTATATTTGGGGTGGGTTGAAATATACCCACCTCGTACATATTATTTATAAAATATAGGAGTTTTATATATGGCTGAACAAACAGCAAAGAAAAGCAGAACTTCAACTAAAACTTCTACAACGAAGTCTGCTAATGATGAAAAGAATAAAGACGAAAATCTTGATTTGATTAAGCAAATGCAAAAGCAGATTGAACAGTTACAGTCACAGTTGGCACAAGCACAAAGTCAGCCAAATGTTGTAGTTCAATCTAATTCAGATATTACAAGAACTGTTAAGGTTGTTTCTATGCTCCCACACACTTATGTTCTTTCAGTAAAGTCAAATCCTAAAGAAAAAGGTCGTACTTATGTGTTTGATAAGTTTGGCGAGGTTAAGAATATTAGATTTTCAGATATGGTTGAAATTGTAAATAATTACAATTCGCAGTTTGAAAAAGGCTACGCTATTCTTACTTCTCAAAAAGACTATGAGGATTTAGGTATTGGATATATTTATAATGAAGTTATGAATAAAGAAACAGTAGAAAGACTTATTAGTCTTGTTGATGATAATGCAGTTGATACTATTCTTAATATGGATAAAGACACTGCTGAAAGATTTGTCGCTCTTATTGCTCGTAAAATGAGTGAGGGTTATAACTATGATTTTAACAAGATTAAGGAACTTGAAAAGAATGGTTATGACATTGATGAGATGAGTAATCTTATTTCTGCAAAATAAATTTAATAAAATGGAGGTAGCCAAATTGGGAACGAGTTTTATTGAAATATACGAGGATTGGATGCTTCCAATAATCAATGATTATAAAATAGATAAATTATATGAAATAAATAAAGATGTTGTTTTTGATTATCTTTGTGGTTTTCTTAAAAGTGGATTAAGTGATTTTGACTGTATTAAGCCATTGACTTATCACATAGAAAAAGTTTTTATTGAAGATACAGAAGAAAACAAAACAGCATATTATTTTGATTATGATTTAGATGATGATGAAAAGAAAATTGTTTCGGAAATTGCAGTTTCAAAATATTTCAAAAGATTGACACAAGATATTAAGGCAAGAGTGCCTTATATTTCGCAGAGAGAGTTTAAAAAAGACTCTATTGCCCCAATAATGAAACAAAATGATAATTGGTATAACAATCTTGTTAGTGAATATCAAGAGGATATTGCTAATTATCATTTAAAGCATTTAGATGAATTGCCGTATTGGAGTGATTTATCGTGAGTTGGTATAGTAATTTTATAGATAATATGGCTCAATCTAACAAAGATTATTATAAAGAAATTACTCAAGAATGGATAAACGATACTTTTGAAGATACTACGCTGAATACAATTATTAAAGAAGAAAAATATCCATTTAATGAACAATATAAAAGTTTTGATGTGCATATTGATAGCGTTAGTGAGGTTTCTACTAACTTAACTAAAGTAATGGGCGATTATATTGCCGTTTTATTTAAAGATTGTTCTCATAGAAATTATAGGGGGCAAAAATACAAATGGGAAGGCGAAACCTATTTGTGTTATGATAAAATAAATAAACTATCAAAAGTTGCAAATGCAAAGCTTATTCGTTGTAATAATGAAATTTCTTGGTTAGATAAGAGTAATGGAAATATTTTGACTGAAAAGGTCTTTTTTGGATATGAAGTATCGAGTACAAATCAGCAAGTTGCAAAAACAGCAACGGTTGAGAACAGGAGATTGATACTTTATGTTCAAGGAAATGACAAAACAAAAACAATAGACTTAAATCAAAGATTTATGTTTCAACATAGTCAATGTTATAAAGTCGAACAGATTGATAATTACAATCAAGAAGAAGGCACTAATGGAGATGTGACAATGATAAAGATTTATCTTGTTTATAGTCCATTATTGCCGATTGACAATAAAGAGCTTAATGTTTGCGACTATTATGCAGTTGATTATAGAGTAAAAATTGATAGCGATAATATTTCGCAAATTCAAGGTTTTCAAGGTCAATTAACTGCTAATGTAATGAAAGATAATGAATTAGCTACAGATATGCCTATATCGTGGTCTACAAGCGATAATAAGACTGTTTCTATTGATAGTAATGGAATTTATCGTCTTATAGGCAATAAAGGCTCTAAAGCCGAAATAAAGGCATATTTAACAGATAATGAAAATATTTACGATACTATTACAATTAACATAGTAGATGATTATTTGCCCGAAAAGAAGATAATTATTAGTCCAAGTGATGTAACCGAATTAAATGAAATGGAAAGTTTAGAAATAACTTGTGGTGTTTATATTGAGGGCGAAAAACAAAATATTGCTATTCAGTGTATTCCGAGTGGAGCAGATAGTAGGCATTATCAATTAGAGGAAACTATTGACGGATTTAAAGTAACTAATTTAAAAATGGATAAGAACTTACTAACATTGACATTCAAAGCAGATGGTTGCGATGATGTTGAACTTAAAATTAAATTAAAGAGTTTACTATAAGGAGAGTTTATGAATTATAATGGTAATAATACAATGTCTTATAATGATTTTTCTCAACAGCCTTTAGTAACTTATAAGATATTAGAATTTTTAATGAAAGAAAAAAGCCAAATGGCAGAAGATTTTTGGAAGTGTTTAATTTATGACACTAAAGATGCTTTAGATAAAGATAATTTAACTTTTGAACAAAAAAGGAATTATATTTGGACAGGCGAAACGGATGAACAGAATTATCGTGTTTTCTTAAAGCCTATTGTTGGCTCAATTCTTTCAGATAGCCAAAGTCAAACACAATTTAGATTATATCGTTCACAAACAGTACCCGAAGCAAGAAATAGTGCAATTATTTGTTATGATTTTGATTTCTTAACAAATGAAAAAACTTGCCTTGTTTATTATGAGGGTGTTTTATGTGAACGAACAGATTTAATGGAAAGTTTGTTTTTGGCAGTTTTTAATGGTAGGGATATAAATATAGGAAGTAGTTATTTATCTTTTGACAGAGAATTATATCGTGTTACAGGCTCAACTATTGGACTTACAAATAGTAAAACCATATTCGGTCGTTCTCTCACTATGGCAATGAGATATGTAAATGCTCAAAGTGGTGGTTGTATTGGTTGATATTGATAACTTGCAATTAAATTATTTTATTAACGAGTATGCTGTTCCTTATGAACTAAAAAAAGGAGCAGAAATATTTATATACCCCATTAAAGTAAAAGATTTTCCTATTTATGCAAATTGTAAAGAACTTTTAGAAATTGATAAAAATACAATAAATGATATTGATGTTATTCAAATGAATTATTTAGAATTTTTAATCAATCGAGTTTTAGTAGATATAAATACTCAAAGTTTATTTGCAATGTTGTTTCAATTATGTATTCATAAAAATATTGCTTTATCAAAAGATAATGGCAAAGATTGTATTGTAGTTCTTGGTGAAAATGATATTATAGAAAGTATTATATCGGCAAAAGAATTTGATGATATAAAAAAGATAATATTATTTCAAAATGACAAAGATTATGATGATAGATATGTCAATCCTGATGTAAAAGCCGAATATGAAAAATATTGTAAAATGGTTAATAAAGGAGTTCACAATCCAACATTAGAAGAACAGAAAACTTATGTAATGAGTAAAAATGGATATACAATGGAACAGATAAATAATATGGTTTATAGAACTTTTGAACAAATATTTAATCATTGTATAAATAGTGAAATTTATCTTGCACAAAAGATAATACAAGCCTCTTTTAAATATGAAGTTAAAGACGATGTTAAACATCCTATGTTCAAAAAGAGGGTTGATAAATATAAAGAAATGTTCACAGACGCAGAGTCTTTTGAACAGAAAATACAACAAATTAACGGTTAATTTTATAATGACATATAATCAGTTATCTCAAAAAGATTTTGAAAAAAGGGTTAGTAAAAATAACCCTAATTTAAAAATAATTAGCAAATATAAAAATGCACACTCTCCTATAAAATACAAGTGTAAAATTTGTGGGACAGAGGGCATTTGTAATGAGGCAAATGCTATTATGAGAGGTGTTAGTGGATGTGGTGTTTGTGGCGGAAGAAAACTCGTTATTGGAAAAAATGATTTTGCTACTATTTATCCACAATATTTAGTTTATTTTAAAAATAAAAAAGAAGCTTATAATTATACCTTTGGAAGTTCACAAGAGGTGGATATGGTCTGTCCTATTTGTCACAATGAAAGGAAACAAAAATTATCAGATTTGGTTAATAAAGGATTTGCTTGCCCTAAGTGTGGGAAAGGATATAGTTATCCGAATAGATTTATGTATTGTTTACTTAAACAATTAAACATTCCTTTTGAGCGAGAAAAAATGTTTGAGTGGTCGAATAGAAGGATTTATGATTTTGTAATTGAGAATAATAAAATTATAATTGAAATGGATGGAATATTTCATAAAACGGGAATTATAGGTTTTAATAAAAACATAAATCAAGAAGAAATAGATAGACAAAAAAATTTAATGGCAACTCAAAACGGCTATAAAATAATTAGAATAAATTGTTTTAAGAGTGATTTTGAATATATAAAAAATAATATTTTAAATAGTAGTTTATTTAATTATTTTGATTTAAACAAATTTGATTGGGATAAATTAGAAAATGAATTGATTAACCACAATTTACTTTCTTATGCTGTTGATATGTTTAATAACAATCTTGGTATATTGTCAATGAAAGAAATGGCAGAAAAGTTAAAAATATCTTCTTTTGAGTTTTGTAAATTATTAAAAAAAGCAAATAAATTAAACCTTGTAAACTATAATGTTGAAGATAGTAAGAGAGGATTATATACTCCTTCAAAAAACATAAAAAGAAAAAAGGTTTATTGCGTCGAAAAAGATAAAGTATTTGAAAGCATTTCTCAAGCTGAAAAGACATTGAATATACTAAAAGATTGTGTCGGCAGAGTTTGTAGAAAAGAAAGACAATCCGTATATGGATTGCATTTTTATTTTATATAAATTATATATAAAGGAGATAAAATATATGGCTAAAGGACTTTTGGCATCTGTTGCTAATGTTGACCTTTTTGATAATAATAATAATCTTATTGTATCTACCAAAACCTTGACTGACTCAGGTATTAATATGGCTATTAGTAATGAGGAAGCAAGGGGCGGTCAGAGTAACTAATGCTCCGTATGTTAAGTGATTAGCATAGGACACAACCTTAAAACCAGTAAATCCTAAAGTTCTGTTACTACAATAAAATATGAAATATGATTTTATGAATGTTGCGAAAGCAGAAACAACAACAGAAATTTCTATATGGTTAAATCCTAAGTAGAAGCAACAATGGAAGTTTGGTCGCCAAGTTCTGAATAGGAAAAGGTTAAACGACTATCTCGGGAGAGAGTAAAGCCTCAAGTGTTTGGAGGAAGAAATGGGTTGCCCTTTAATTTAAAGGTGAAGAAATAGTCTTATCACATATCGAAAGAATGTGGCTATTAGTGTGAACGAAATAGCATTATAAAAGTAGCGTTTTATAATAAAAGAAAAATAGTTTAATGCCGAAAAACTATTTTGAATGTAATATTCTCCTCGGCAGGTATTATCACGACTCCTCATTTGGTCTTACACTTACAGACCAAATTTGGGATTTGAATTATATTGCACTTAGCTGTGGTGGTGGTATTACCGCAGGTGCAGATATTCTTACTGTTGAACAATTTACTGTAAAAGAGAAAGATACTCTTGAAGTGGCTCAAACACCTAAAGATTTTACTGCTACAAGTGGCACTATTGGTTGGTATAAATTGTCAACAGAAGCTGATGATGCTTATAAGAAATTTGATTTTACAAAAGGCGAAAATAAAGCAACAGTTGATGGACTTGTTGTAGGTTCAACGATTTGTATTAAATATGTAATCTCGGATGCTACTGCTCGTAGATTTACTGTAAATGCAGATTATGTTCCTTCTGTTTGTCACGCTGTAATGACAATTCCGCTTTTCAAGAGTGGTGCAACAGGCGAAACAATTGAAAGTAATGCCTCAAGAATAGGTGATATTGTAGTTGATATTCCTAATTTCCAACTTGAAGGCTCACAAGATTTGTCGCTTACCTCAAGTGGCATTGCTTCTGTTTCACTTTCAGGTACAGCACTTGCTACATTTACAGGTAATGTAGGCTGTTCAGACCACGGCTATTATGCAGTTATTACAGAATGCATTTACGGACAGGATGAGCTTGCTAATGTTTCTGCTCTTGTAGTTGCAGGTGGCAATATTGAACTCGGTCATAATGAAACACAGACAATTAAAGTTTATAAAATGTATTCAGATGGCACACAGCCTTCGTTGATTGACAATACTAAGCTTACATTTACTGCTTCAGGTACATCTGCAACAGTAGACAATAATGGTGCTGTTACAGCAAAGACTACTGACGGAGTTACTACTATTGAGATTGTAGCAAAGGGTAAGACTACTCTTACTACTGCTTGTGTAGTAAATGTTAGTGCATAACTATAAATTAGTTTAAATATAAATTGCGTGGGTTTTATACTCACGCAATAGTACATAGTGAAAGGTGGCTTATAGAATGAGTTATGGTGGTTATGGCTTTCCTAATAATTATGGAATGACTTATCAACAACCAAATGGCTTTCAAAATAATTTTAATAATGATAGCCGATATAACAGATATATGAATATGGTAGAACAACAAAATAATAATAATAGTCAAATGACTAATACTAATTTTGATTTTATTACAGTTTCAAGTATGCAAGAGGCACAAGACTTTAATGTGCCAAACGGACAAATAAGGTGGTTTAGACATACAAGCAAGCCTGAAATTTATGTTAAAGCGGTTTCAGCCGTGGGGCAACCGAGTTTTGGGGCATACGAATTACACGAGATTGATTTTAATAATTCAGAAACAAAAGAAAATAAAAATTATGTAACTGTTGACAAATTTAACGAACTTAATAGTGAGGTTGATAGGTTAAAAGATGTTATAATTCAACAGAATAATACTATTCAAGAATTATCAAAAGTTAAACCTACCAAAACTCAAAATAGGGAGGCGAAGTAATGAAATCTTTTAATCCTTTTTCTATGGGTTCTTCACAGTCTAATGGTAATGGGTTCAATATGAATAATTTTCAAAAATTCGTTGATGTTATGAATATGAAAAATTTAGACCCAAATGAGCTATTAGCAAAAATGCAGAGTAGTGGGCAATTTTCTCAAGAACAGATAAATCAAGCAACAAAACAGGCTGAGGAAATAATGAAAACTACTCAAGGAAATTTAAAAAATATAAAGGGTATAGGAAATTTTCTTAAACACTTTATGTGACATATATTTTGAAAGGTGGCTTTAGAAATATTGATTGTGCTTTCTTTAAACAATCAATCAAAATAATATGATTTTGGTTAATACAATCAAAACATTATTTGTACTACAAGGGGGTGCAATTAATGTTTTTAAGTAAACCCTTAACTTTAAAATCTCTTTTAGTTGTACTCTCTTTTAATAAATGATATTTTATTTAAGAGATGCGTACGGCTCTTAAATTTAATATAAATATATATTTTATTTAAGTAAAAGGAGATTTTTATTATGGCAATGGATAATGGTTTAAGTATTGGAGATGCTCTCGCTCTCACAAAGAATAATGATGACAACGGCGGTTTCCTTAGTGGTGGTGCTGGTGGTATTCTCGCTCTTATAATTGTGTTTATTCTTCTTTTTGGTGGAGGTAGTGCTTGGGGTGGCTATGGTAATGGTGCTGTTGGCACTTATGCAACACAGGCTGATATTCAGAGAGGATTTGACACTAACCAAATTATTAATAAACTTGATGGCATTTCTAATGGTTTGTGTGATGGCTTTTATGCTATGAATACAACTATGCTTAATGGTTTTAATGGTGTTTCAGGTGGCATTACAGAACTTGGTTATCAAATGAAAGATTGCTGTTGCACAACCAATCGCAACATTGATGCAGTTCGTTATGAAAATGCACAGAACACTTGCGAAATTACTACTGCAATTCACGCAGAGGGCGAAGCTACTCGTGCATTGATTAACGCTAATACAATGCAAGACCTTCGTGATAAACTTGAGGACAGAGATAGAGAATTACAGACTGCAAACTTCCAACTTTCACAGCAAGCACAGTCTGCAAACCTTGTCAACCTTTTAAGACCGTTCCCAATTCCGTCTTATATTACTTGCTCACCATATACAACCCCAACAAATGTATATGGTTACAGTAATTGCAATGGTTGCGGAACAGTAGCATAATCTAAATAAAATATGACAGAGTGCATACTCGCACCAAATATTAAATAATAATGGCGAGTAGAAATACTCGCCATTTTTCTATTTAGATAAAGTTATTTCAGTATAAGTGCGATATGCTAAATACTTGAAAGGACTTGATATAATGGCTTTGACTACATTCTCTAATACTACACAAACAGTAAATACAGGCAGTGCCGTGGTATTTACAACTAATTATAATAGTAATTCTTGCACAGTAAGACATTCGGCAGGAAGTTCGGCTATTAGCTTGCATAGGGCAGGTTGGTATCTTGTAGATTTCACTGCAACGGCAAGTACAGTCGCAACGGCAGGTGGCACAGCGACATTCCATTTGTATGGTAATGGCACACAGATTGAAGGCTTTGAGGCTTCACAGTCTGCTACTGCTGATACTGTAATTATGAACTTATCTCAATCACAGTTTATGGTTAGAGTAAGTCCAAATTGCTGTGCTGTTACTGATAATATTCCACTTAATCTTACTATTCAAAATGACGGAACACCTGTTACAATAACAAATGCTAATGTAACAGTTACAAAATTGTCTTAATATGGCAAACAATAATGTTCGACAAGAAATATCTGCTCTTGATGTAGTTTCTGTAATGGGAACTATGTTGGGAATTATGACTTATGATAAGGTCATAACCAAAGATGATTTAGAAAAAAATATGCACAATATGCTTATAGATATTCATAATCATTTAGAAGAGCAAGATAAAAAACTTGATTTAATTTTGAATAAAATAGGTGGTGATGTTAATGGATAAACAGATTGCCCAAAAAATTCTTAAAAATATTGTTGAAGAATATGAAATGGTAAGTGATATGTCAATTACTGAAAATCTTTTAGATTATCTAAAGGATTTGATGAAAGTGGAACATAAACTCAACAAGGTCATAAAAGGTGAAGCATACGATGAGGATGATAATGCTCAAAGTATTGCTAAACATACAGAAATTGACAATTATTTGGCAGATGCTTGGGATGAATTTGTTTCATACAAGACTTACAAAGAACAATATAAGAGAACAAGACAAGACGATGATTTACAAATGGCTCACGATGAATTAGGACATTTTTTAAATAATGTTAATGATGTTTACCGAGAACTCGCTAAAATATGTCAAGATGATATGGAAGAGTGTTCAATGGTAAAAGCAAAAGTTAAAGAAGTTTATCAAATGTTTCATTAAGGGGTGAGTTTAAATGGTAATTATTGCCGAACTTGTTAAAGATATAAATTGTTTTATCGACAAAGCAGAGTGCTATATTGATAAGGCTATTGAATGGAAAGATGAATATGCTGAAATAAGCGAGGAGTATTTTAAGATTTATGAGGGTTGTATGGCAAATGTAGATAGTTTGCATACTTTTGTAGTAAATCTTATTAAAGAAAAGAAAGACAATGAAATAACAGATAAGATAACACTTGATGTTATGACAAATATTTGGAAATTTACTCATTCAGAAATTCTAAATAGAATAGACCATATTCAATATAAAGTTGATAAATATAAAGCAATGTAATTTTGCTTTCAAGAGTAGGGGTAAAACTCTACTCTTTTTACATATAGTGGGAGGGTTTTATACTCTCCCACATTTTTATAGGTGATAAACTTATGTGTTTTTATACAGAATATAGGAATTTTAAAGGCAAAGAATATTTATTTTGTAAAAAAACTAATAATATTTGCAATTATAGTAAATTCTGTAATTTGCAAAATAAATTTATTCTCAATGACAGGTGGGAAAATTGTAAAGTGAAAGATTTAAAGGAAATTCCAAAAGGCTCGAATAGAGTTTTGTTTGAGCGTAGGGGATATTTATATATTGAATATAAGGACACTACAATTAAAGTAAAAAACACTTTTAAGAGTGTACCCGAATATGTATATGTTCAAGAGGGAATTGATGATATTTATGATGTTTCGTTGACACCTTTTGAACAAAAAAAGAAAGTAGTAACAAGTAAACCTAAAAAGATATGAGTAGAAGCATAAAACAAGGTGGAATTTATATGGTTAATCTTGGTGACGAAAATGTTGGCAATGAGGAAAAGGGTATAAGACCTTGTATTGTTGTTTCGGCAGAAATGCTGAATAAAAATCGGAATAATGTTATTGTTATTCCAATTACATCAAGTACAACCAAAAAAAATATGATAAATCATTACGAATTATCTCGTGACGATTATCTGTTCTTTGCAAAAAAGACAAATACTGTTTTATGCGAATGTATAAGAGATATAAGCAAAAAGAGAATAGAAAGGTTACTTGGAGAGATAAAACAAGATGATTTAAAACAAATCATTAAAATATTGAGATACAATTTTACAAATGCTTGATTATGAAAGGTGGCTTTATAGAAAATGGAAAATTGTATAAGAGATAAGATTGATACACAAATTGATAGACTAATAGCAGAAATAGAGTCAAGAAAATATGATGAAATGTATGTTAGCGAACTTAAAGAGGTTGCAGAGTGTTTAAGTCAAATTGATAATATATTTAGAAGTAGGGTAATGTATGAAAAAATATTGCCAAATTTAGATTGTTGTTGTGTACCACCAACAAAAGTAGTAGAAAAAACTAACGATAATTTTCCATTTTCCTCTTGACATCTTAAATATTATGTGATATAATGTAGTCACCATAAGAAATAAAACAAAGAAAGGTGATTATATTATGGAAATTATTAAAGGCTTAGCAACAGATTATTTGTTATTTAGTTTATGGGATAGTTTAGTATTCTATCTATTTGTAAACAAGTTGACAAAAATCAAACTGAAATTTGTCGATGCTTTAGTTGTTAGTGCAGTATTTTGTTTGAGTTCATTAGCACCACCTATTGCAAGGCAAATTATAGGTATTATAGTAATATTTGCCTATATTTATAGGATAAGATATTACACAAATGAGGATATAAAGAAAGTGTTTTATTCGTTAATTGTTATTGCTTTAGAATATTTATATACTTTAGTAATCAATGCAACATTTTCTTTGTTTTATGAGAGAGTTTGTAATATTGATTTATCTAAACTTACAAACTTTAAAATGTTCAAATATTTCATAGTAATTGATTTATTTGAATTTATATTTATTTTCGTTTTAAGGAGATTAAAGATGAAACAATGGTGGGGTTCAGGCGTAGTTCGTAAGTAATTACACCTTAAAAGTTTTCTTATATGGTTCTTTTACTTGAAAAAGCAACCATAGTACATAATAAATACAATGAGGTGATTTTTATTTTAGAAAAAATACAAGATTTTATTATTAAGAAAACAGACAATCACGATTTAGCATATTATGTAACTTGTTGTATTTATCTAATAACTACATATACTCCAATAATAGTATTTGGTATTTTGTTTGACATTTTGCCTTTTGTAATTGTAAGCGCGATTGTTTTTAATAAGATTAGAAAATTTTGTGGCGGTTTTCATTGCACTTCAAATTTGAGGTGTAGTGTAATTTCTAATATGTTAATTATAGTTACAGGATATATGTCAAAATATTCTCTACAATGGCTTTGGTTAGTCTTTTTAATTGCGTTAATATCAATTAAGGACTTATATATAAAAGCACCATTTAAAGAGCAAATAAACGATATACAACCTAAAGATAGGTGGTATAATAATAAACCTTATACTTTATTGTGGAATAAATTAAATATAGATACAAGCAAATATAATAAACCTTATGATGTTGTTTGGTATAGAAAGGGTATGATTAAATGGATAGTCATATCCTTATTTTTTGCCATTTTGTTTCTATATTTAAAATTATATTTATACACATCTTGCATTTTGTGGAGTATTATCCTTTGTGATATAACACTCTTTTTAAATAAGGATGATTTTTTGTAAAAGGGGATAATCTCAATGGCAGAAAATACAACAGTTGAAATTAATAGACTTATTAAAGATATAAAAGACACTCAAAAAAGAATAGACCATATTGAATATGATGATATTAAAGAAATTAATCAAAAAATGAATAAGTTTGAGGTTGAACTTAATACTAATGACCTTTTAGTTAAACAATCTATTGAGGCAAATGAAAAACTTGTAAGCACATTGGACTCTGTTAAAAGTTCTATGGTTGAAATTGCACAAACAGTTAAATATCAAGGTGAAACATTTTTGAAACAAACAGAAGTTATTTCACAGTTGACAGATAAAGTTAATAGTGTTGAAAATAAAGTAAATAATGTTGAAAGTAAAATCAATAGTGTTGAAAATAAATTTGACGAAGTAGATGATGAAATTCAAAGAGTTGACAATAAATCAAAAATTGATATTATTGAAACTCAAAGTAATTCAGTTAAAACATTTTTATCAAAGTATGGTGGTTATATTGTGGGTGGAAGTGGTATTATATTTGCAATAGTAGAGTTAATTCAAAAGTTGTCTTGATAAGGGGCATTTTGCCCCTTTGGTACATAATTAAATTAGAAAATGGGAGGGCAATAATTTGATTTATGCCTTTGATATAAATAAATTAGATGTAGTTTGTAAAAATGCCAAAAGAATTATTTTAACAGACTCCGTTAAATACCACACCGCTAAATTCAAATTTAGTGAGGATTGGAATAATTTTTCTAAAACTGCATATTTCATAAATAAAAGTAATGATAAAGATGAAAAAGACATTAGTGTTCCTATGTTCTTGGGCGAAAATGAAACAGTGTGTCTTATTCCGTGGGAAGTATTGACAAGAGAGGGTCAATTAATTGTTTCTATTCAAGGTGTTCAAGATGATACAGAAATTTGGACTAAAATGAATAGACCTATTATATTACAAAAGAGTGACAAAGATAGCGACACAATTCCTCAAGAGCCAACTATTCCTATATATAATCAGTTATTGAATAAATTAGACTCAAAAGGTGATAGTATTCAATTTGAAGATGATACTTTATCTTTAAAGAGTGGTAATAAGGTACTTTCAACAACAAGAATTAAAGACGAAACAAAAGATTATGAAAGTCTTTTAAATATCCCAATACTTAACGAAATTGAAATAAAAGGGAACAAAACAGCAAATGATTACAATATCGGAAATGGATTAAAGGTTGACGAGGCAAAAGTCACTTATAAAGGCGAGGAAATTTCTTTTAAAGATTTTATTACTCAATACATTAAAGATAATGAAGTATTTGCAAAACTTATTGAAAATAAAGCAAAGAAGTTTGATGTTAATAGTCCTTTAAGCAAGGAAATTGGCAATGGTGAAAATGCTGACATTTTAAAACTTAAAGATAAATCTATTGATAAGCAATTTCTCGCACAGTCCATAGTTGATATTCTTGAAAATATTGAGAATATTGATTTTGCCGATTATTCACAATATTCAACGGAAGATAATTTCTATGATTTATCTCAACTTGACGAAAATAAAACTATTTTTGTAAATAAAGCAGGATATGTTGGTATTGCGAATAGTATTTTATATGATTGGCAAGCAGAAGAACCAACTCAAAAACAAAATAATGTCATTTATGTTAACGCAAATAGTTTTATAATAGTCAATAAAGGCGAAAATGGATATAAGTCTATTTATTTTATTACAGACGAAAATCAATATTATTTTGAAAAACTAACAACTAATGATAGTTGGAAATTATATAGAACTAATCTTAATGCAGTTTATCAAACTTGGCAATTTGCGGAACAGTTAGACAAGGGTAAACAAAATATTTTAATTAGTGGCGAAAACATTAAAACCATAAATAATGAGTCAATTTTAGGCAATGGTAATTTTGAACTTCTTAATACTGCTGATTTTAATAATTTAGAAAATTTACCTATAACTCCTGTCTTAAAAGATAGTATTGAATTAACAACATTAAGTGATAGCTTTTATATTATTAATATAGAAAGTTGCAACATATTGTTGTCTAATGAAACAAAAAGAACTTTTACTAAAGGAGTAATAACTTGTAAGTCAGGCACTTCTTTTTCTTATTGGGATAATGAAGGTATGCACTTTGTTAATGATTTTCATAATGATGCAGAATGGATAAATAATTATACTCCTACAAGAGCAGAAATGGATGAAGAATTAGTAAAAAAACAAGATAAACTTGTGAGTGGTACAAATATAAAGACAATAAATCATCAATCTATCTTGCATAGAGGAAATATTGATTTGTCACCAAGTTGGGATATATTAAAAGACGAGTCAATCTCGGTAGATACAGAATACTATACTTTGTCTAATTTGAGCAAGGGAGAGTATTATATTTGGTTAAGTAAAGATACTCCTATAAATACAGGAGTACAAGGTAGTCTTACAGTTGATTTATTTGGTACTAATATTACACTTGGCAATTTAGAAACAGATAGTAAGAATGTTTTATTGCATATTATAAAACAAAGTGATGATTATGCTTTGTTAGATTGGAGTACGATTACACCAAATACTGCTTTTGCTTTAAGTAGTGATAGAAATTTTGGTTTATTCCCAACTCCTATTATAAACAATTCGGTTACTATTAGAACTTCGATGGGTAATTTTAGTAGTGGAACGCAAGTAAAGGTTTGGAATAAAGGATAAAATATATAAAATAGGTTAGTGTTTTATTTAAACATTAGCCTATTTTTTTTGTTTAGAGGTGATAAAATGGCAGATATAACAGTTGATACAGAATTAAGTTTGACAAGTGAAAATCCCGTTCAAAACAAGGTCGTTACTCAAAAGTTTTATGAGGTTGAGGGTGATATTGAAAAAGCCACTTTATCATTAGTTCAACTTAATAAAATGATAAATGATGAAATAGAAAAAATTAAAGAAAGTGGGTTGGTAAGTTGAGTTTGGCAAGTGAAGCACAAAAGGCTGTTGACGGTCAAAATACACTTAATTATTATTTTGATGAATTAATTAAGCGTGTTAAAAATGTGACAAGTTATAATGGCTTAACAGATAAACCACAGATTAACGGAATTATACTTGAAGGCAATAAAACAACTGATGATTTATGTGACAGCGAGATTACTGCACAATCCACAGGAATAGCAAGTAGTAAGGCTGTTTATAATTTAATTATGGGTGCATTGGAGGATAGTTATTAATATGGCAAGGACTGATAATTTAAAAAACTATTTAACCGATGTGGCAAATGCAATAAGAGAAAAAACAAAAACAACAGATAAAATTAAGGCAAGTGAATTTGATGATAAAATCAGAGGAATAAGTGGAGCGAGTGAACAATGGGAATGGGCATTAAATAATGTAATTAACTTTAGTTCTGCTAATCCAACTTTTTTTAAGGGCAATACATATTTAAAAGTTATGCCTAATTATTTTAATGAAGAATGTGTAAAAATAACCAATTGGAGCAATGCTTTTAATGGCTGTTCTAATTTAGTAGATATAGATATTGATACAAGTGCTGGTACTAATTTTACTTCAACATTTAAAGCTTGTACTAAGCTAACTGATGAAAGTATAAAAAATCTAAATTTTAATAAGATGACTAATGGTTTTGCTATGTTTGGATATGGCACAAAAATCACTCGATTGCCGAGGTTTAATCACGAAATTATTATTAATATGGGTGAGATGTTTTGGGCAAGTTCATTAAGCGATTTAGGAGAAGAAGATTTGAATTTTCCAAATGTAACTAATGCTGATTATATTTTCGGTCAGACACAAATTACTAAAGTGCCTAATTTATTTCTTCCTAAAGCTACAACAGCCAAGGGTCTTTTTCAAAATTGTTCAAAATTAAATAACTTTCTACAAAATTTAGATATTCCGAAAGTAACAACTGTATATCAATTATTTAAAGGTTGTACCTCATTAACGGAAATTGGAAGTATTGAAGCACCTTTAGCAACAATCTCAAATGATATGTTTAGTGGTTGTACTAATTTAGTATCTATTGGAAATGTCAGTCTTGATAGTACGACAAATACAAATGGTTTTCTTACTAATTGCACTAATTTAAAAACAATAGGTGTGTTATCCGTTCCCAAAGTTAAATCTCTTGGTAATCCGTTTAAAGGATGTTCTAATTTGGAAAGTATTGGGGAATTTAATGTAAGTTCAGCAACTTCATTACCTCCTTTTACAGACTCTACAAATTTAAAGTCCATAGATTTTGTAAATTCCACATCGAAAGTAACTAATTTTAGTGAGCTTTTTAATGGAAAAACCTTATTAGAAACAGCTAAAGGATTAGATTTAAGTAGTGCAACAAATGTATCTAATATGTTTTTAGGCTGTTCAAATTTAAAAAATGTTACTTTTGTAGAAAATAGTATTAAAATAAGCTTCAATTTGGGTGACTCACCATTATTGACAGATGAGTCTATTCAAAGTCTTATAAATGGTTTAGCAACAGTTACAAGTCAACAAACATTAACATTACACGCAGATGTGAAATCAAAATTGACGGAAGAGCAGAAAAGTGCTATAACTTCAAAGAATTGGCAACTTGCATAATTTATAAAGGAGAGAATATAATGGAATTAAAATTAAAGAAAAATTATCTTACTATTGAGGAAATTGGCAATATTGTAAATCAATGTGCCGAAAAACATACTTCTTATGAGTGCGAACTCATTAAAACTGTTCTTGTTGCAAAATATTGTCTTGATTATGATTTTAGTGATAAAGACGATGTTACTGTTTATAACGAACTTGCAGAAAAAGATTTTCTTGATAATGGCTATTTTGCCATTACAAATATCGAGGTTCTTGAGGATTGTATTAGAAAAGAAAATAGCATTGAGCAGACTTTTAGAGAATTTCTTGAAGGTCTTAATAAGTCAATTGAAAAAGGTATGAAAAAGATACCAAAGAACTTTGATACAAAAGAATTTATTAAAAAGGTCGAGGAAGCAGTTGGCAGGAAAGAGAACAATAAGTAATGAGGCTGAATTGCAACAAGTGCTTATAAGACGGCTTAGAATTGCGTTTAAAGCGACTTTGACTCAATGTTTAGATAAATTAAAAGACATTATTGAAAGTGAAGTTTACGAGGCTTATAAGGGCGATTGGGCAAAGGCAGGACTTCGTACATACGAATTTGAAAAATCGTTTTATAAGAGAAATACAAAAGTAGTAGCAAATGAGATTATCGGTGGAATAGAACAAAATTTTTCTATAATGAAAAAAAGAAAAATGAAAAATGTTATTATGCACGCTGATAGAAAAGAACTTGCAGAGATAATTGAAACAGGAATAGGTTATACTATTGGTAACCCACCTGCTCGCCCTTTTTGGTCTAAATTTGAAACTTGGCTTTACGCTAATGCCTATGATATTTTCAAGAATGAATGTTCTAAAGTCGGCTTGAAAGGGGTTTTTACTTCTTATGATTAGTTTGGGTCTTGATATGAGTTCAACTAAAAGTGGCTATGGCTTATTTAAGGATGATAGGTTAATCGACTATGGTGTTTGGGCAATACCTAAAGACATAGTTGATTGGCGAGATAGGGCATTTTGGATGGGTGATAGGCTTAAAGAATTTATTGTAACTCATAAGATAGATATTATTTACATAGAAGATGTGCCTCTTATAATGAAAAACCCTCAAACACTAAAAATATTAGCGTTCTTGCAGGGCATTATAGCAGGTATTGTAACGGCTTTTGATATAAAAGTCGAATATATTGCTGTGTCTAAATGGAGAGCTGATTTAGGCTTATTTACAGGCAAAAGAAAAGACACAGAACGAGAATTGATGAAGCAATCAAGTATAGAATATGCAAATAAAACATTTGGTCTTGATTTAATATGGAAAAGTAAAACAAGCAAATATAATCAAGATGATATTGCTGATGCAATAAATATTGCATATTCGCAAATTAAACCCAAAAATAATAATGCTTTTGGTCGAAAATCAAAGGTGGGTGATTAGTTGGCTGATTTTTTCATAAATGCGAAGGTCAGAGTTGATACTTCTGATGTTCAAAAACAATTAAGTAAAAAGAAAATTAGCGTTGACACTAAAGACGCTACTAACCAAATTACAGGGTTAGGTGCAAAAATAAAAAGTCTTGGTAGTGATTTTATTGATACTACCAAGAAAGTAGCTAAATTCGGTATAAGTACAGCAGTAATTGGATTATTTACCGCAAGTGTTACAAATGCAGTTCAAATTGTAAAAGATTTTGATGATGCTTTAACCGAATTTAAAAAAGTTAGTGATTTAAGTGGTGACAGCTTAAATGAATACACTCAACAATTAGGTGAGTTGGGTGAAAGTGTCGCAAGAACTCGTATTGAGATGACTGAAGCTGCGACAGAATTTAAAAAGTCGGGTTATTCAGATGAACAATCAGCTCAATTGGCAAAAATATCAAGCTTATACCAAAATATTGCAGATGAAGAATTAAGTGCTTCTGATGCTTCAGCTGTTCTTATTTCACAGATGAAAGCTTTTGATATTCAAGCAGAAAATAGCGAACATATTATAGATGCTATCAATGAAACTTCTAATAATTTTTCTGTTTCATCAGGTGATATTGGTAAAGGTTTAACAGCGGCAGGTGCTGCTTTAAGTACATATGGCAATAGTTTTGAGCAAACTATTGCATTAGTAACAGCAGGTGAAATAATTTCTTGCCTGTATAGGCTAAATTGCTGGAAAGTCCTAAAGATACATAGACTACAACATAATAGGAAACTATAAGTGTGAATGTTTGAAAATTATGTATATGTAATAATGGATAATCAGCAGCCAAGTCTTACTTGAAATAGTAGGAAAGGTTCACAGACTATCGAAAACAATCAAGTAAAAAATACTTGACAAATGTAACTAATTGTGGTATAATTAGAATAAGCTACAAAAGTAGACGAAGTGAGTAGAGTAGCGAAAGCAAAAGAGCCTACATTTTATTATTAAAATGAAAATATAGTCGGTTCTTATATGAAAATATAAGAAAATTAAATCGTCTAAAAAAGAAATTGATATATGAGTAAGAAAGTAACTAAAGAAACAATAATAAATTCAATATATAACAAGGGATATATTCCATTAGATTTTAAGTTTCAGGGATATAAAACAAAAGTTTTATTTAAGGACAAAAATGAATATAAATATTCTATAAGTTGGTCAAGATTTAATGTTGGAAATGATTTTTCTCCTTTTTATTCAGTTAATCCATTTGCGTTAAATAATATCAAGCAGTATATTAAGAATAATAATATACCTGTTGAAATTTTAGCACATAAATATATAAACTCGACAACTAAAATGTTGTTTAGAGATTTAAATGGGCATTTATTTAAAAGTGATTGGAATAATATTTATAATAGACATTATTATTTGTGTCCTAAATGTTATTTAAGTAGAAAAGGAATTGCTCAAAGATTGAACGAACAACAATATGAAGAAGTATTTAGCGAACACGGTTTAACTATTCTTGATAAAAGTCAAATAGAATATAATGATACTTTAATAGATGTTATTGATAAAAATGGATATAAAGGTAAGATTTGTTATGCTAATTTAAAACAGAGAAGAGATACTATGTTTAGTCCTTTTATAAAATCTAATCCGTATACAATTGATAATATTAAACATTTTATAAAGCTTAATAATTTAGGCATAGAAATATTAAGTACAGAATATAAAAATTGTGATGAACTACTTAAAATAAAGTGTATGTGTGGAAATATTACTTATCATAGTTGGGATAGTATAAAACAAAGAAAAAGCATTTATTGTAGTGAGTGTAGTAAATCAATATTGGAAAAAATTGTGTTAAATTATTTAAAATTTAAAAATATTGATTTTATCACTGAATATAAATTTGAAGATTGTGGAAATATTAAGCCTTATCCCTTTGATTTTTATTTGCCAAAACAAAATATTTTAATTGAAGTGCAGGGTGAGCAACATTATAAACCTGTTCTTTTTGGAAATATTGCTAAAGATAAAGCGTTGGTAAATTATCAAAATCAAATCGAGAGAGATAAAATAAAGGAAAATTATTGTAAAAAACATAATATTCCATTATTGAAATTAAAATATGATATAATAAGAAATGGAAAATTTAAAAAGATTTTAGACGATTTTATTAAAATTTAAAGACAGAAATATTCCAAGGCAAGTCACAACAGGTTGCAAGAGGTTTAAATACCATTTCAAGCCGAATAGCAAAGAATGAAAAAGCATTAGCCGAATATGGTGTTGCAATTAAAGACGGAAATGGTAATCTTCGTTCAACCTATGATATTCTTGCCGATTTAGCACCTAAATGGGAAACAATGAGCAACACGGAACAAGTTGCTCTTGGTAATGCTCTTGCTTCTAACCATCAATATAAGGTATTCGCAGCCGTTATGAGTAACTTCAACACGGCAATCGAGGCAAATATAACAGCACTTTCTTCGCAAGGCTCGGCAACAAAAGAAAACGAAGCTTATATGGAGTCCTTGCAAGCAAAGGTTACACAATTAAAGTCTGCGTTTACTGAGGTTGTACTCGGTGAGGGTGGACTTAACACATTTTTAAAGAATCTTGTAGATGCTGGCACAGGTATAGTCAAATTTATTGGCTATGGCAACAATTTGGTTGCTATTTTAACTACCATAGGTGGTATTTTAGTTACTATCAATGCTAAAGTGATTGCCCTTAAAATTGATAGTGTTATAAGTGGAATTGCAAATCTTGCTAATTCTATAAAACAAGATTTGGCAAATGGTTTAGCCACAGTTGTAAAACATTTTGCAGGATATGTTACAGGTGTAAATACTGCAACAACTGCTAATGAGGGTTTTGCAATTTCAACACAAGGTCTTATTTCTGCTATCGGTCTTGTTACATCTGCTATAAGCATAGGTGTAATGGCTTATAACAAATATAAGCAAACACAAGAACAAAACGCAAAAGAAGCAAGAGATAATCTAAAGTCTTATAGTGAAAGTGCAGATAAATATAAAGAACTTGAAAAATATTTAAGCGACACAAATTTATCCGAAAAAGAATTAAATACTATTCTCAAAAATAATACCGACATTTTTGGTGAATATACAGAGGCTATTAAAGGCACTACTAAAGAACGAGAAAAGTATTTAGAAATTCTTAAAGAGCAAAACGCTGAAGAGGCAGCTTCCACATATAGAGAGTCTGTTGGTGAGGTTAAAAGTGCAACTAAAAGAGCCACAGAAGGCACTTCTTTAACAGGATATTTAACATCTCAGCGATTACAACAGAGTCAAGGACAAATTTCTATAATGTCTGAATTTGATGATGTAAAATCTGCTAAGGGGATTACAGCTCAAATAGAAGCCTTGCAAAAATATCAAGATAAACTTCAAGAAGTTAGTGACGAATTAAGAAAACAAGGCAATAACAGATATAAAAATTATGATAGTGCCATAGCTCAAACAAGTGAAGAAATTAAAAAACTCACAGAACAACAAAAACAAGATAAAGAAACTCTTGAAGATGCTAATATTGCTTATCAAATAGGCAAAGAAAATCTTGGTGCTTATGCTCAAACAAACGAAGAAGCAAATAAAGCCTTAGATAAATTAAATGGCACTCAAAACAAAAATGCTAAAAGTGCGGATAAAGCGACAGAAAGTCAAAAAACTCTTTTAAAGAAATTTGGATTAACGGCAAAACAAGCAAAAGAATTTGCAGAGTCTTTAGGCTTGACTACCGATGAGTATTTAAAACAAAGAAATGCACAATCCGAGTCAACCGACTCAACTGACGAAAACACCGATAGCACTACGGATAATGCCGAGGCTGTAAAAGATTTAGCAACTCAACTTAAAGAACTTAAAGATATTCAAGATACTGCTAAAGACGCTCTTAGAGAGTATAATAAATATGGTGGTGTAAGTTATGATACACTTCAAGATTTATTAAGCCTCCAACCTGAATATTTACAATATCTTATAAACGATAGCGGTCAATTTGAGATTAACAAAACAACGCTTGGCAATCTCAATCAAGCTCTTGCAAATAATTATACTCAAACTTTAGCCAATTCGGCTGTTCAAGATATGTATAATTATGCAATGGGCAACACTAACGATATGTCTAATCTTGCTCAAAGTGCAGTTGGACTTTTTGGTGATACTGCCGAAACAACGGGTAATAAAGCTACAAATGCTACGGGAGGAGTGCTAAGCTTTGCTACTGCTCTTGCAACTGCAAATGAGGCAGCAGGTGGTAAAGGTGTTAATTTAGACAAATTGACCGAGGGTCAAGAAAAGATTATGAAAGCTTATCAAGGTTATCATAATCAAATGCAAAAATCCTTTAAGGTCACTGCTGCTCAAACTAAAGCAACTAAAAGTAATTCTTCTGCTACATCAAAAGCCACAAAGGCTAAAAAGGCATTAACCGAGGCAAACAAGAAACTTGCAAAATCTATTGAAAAGGTTTCTAAACAACTTGAAAAGGAAAAGCAAAAACTTGAGGACAACATTGATAAATGGAAAGAACAAGCCGAGGATATTGAAGATGTTTTCAGTGTTGTTTCGGATAAAATTCAAGATAGAATTGACCTTTTAGAAGAGGAAAAAGATGCAAGAACAGAACAGATTGAGGCTGAAAAAGAAGCACAAAATGACTTATTACAATCTCAAATAGATGCTATTGATACTGAAATTGAAAAGCAAGAAGAAGCTAATGATGCTGTAAACGATGCTATTGAATTACAAGAAAAGCTTGAGGCACTACAAAAGGCTAAAGCGACTAAAGTCAAAACATTTAAAGATGGCGAATGGACTTATGGTGTTGACGAAAGGGCAGTAGATGAGGCACAGCAAGCTTTAGATGAATATAATAGGGAAAAAGCACAAGAAAATGCTGTGTCTGCTCTTGAAAGTCAAAGAGATATTTTACAAGCACAGCAAGATAGTCTTGATAAAGAATATGAGATTAAATTGGCTAATGACGGAATACTTAATAGCCTTAATAATCAAATAAGTATTCTTGAAAAGCAAAAGGAACAAGTTGATACTCTTGCTAATAAATATAAAGATATTCAAAATAATCAACTTTTAATACAATATCTTGGAACAACAGATATTTTTGGAACAGAAGGACTTAAAAATAATGTTATTCCGACATTAAGTAATGTTGAAAATAAATACATTTCTATTCAAAAGAAAATTGAAAGTGCAACAAAACAAGTTGAAAAGCTTGAGGCTGCGACTAAAAAGTTAGATGAACTTGAAAACAAGACTAAAAGTTCATCTAAAAAAGTTTCAAAAGCATCTGTAAATAAGAAAGTTGAAAAGATTGTTGCTTCTACAAAGACTAAATCTAAAAAGAAAAAAAAGAAAAAGCACGCAGATGGTGTGGCACGAGTTCAAAATGACGAAATTGCTTTGGTTGGTGATAGTCCAGATACAGAACTTGTTGTTGGCTCAAAAATAAATGAGGGTATTACTACAATGTTACCAAAAGGTAGTGGGGTAGTTAATGCTAAAAGTTTAAATACTTTAGCAGGTATTTTAAATAATGTTGGTGCTTTTAGTAGCAGTAACTTTGGTGCAGGAAATGGCACGATAAATAATTCTTCACAAGAAAATTCAACAAATATAAATATTTCTAATTTGAATGTTCAAACGGATAATGGGGAAGAATTTGTTAATTATTTACAAGATTTTGCTTTAAAAATGAAACAAAAATCTTATTAGAATATATTTTAGATAAAGGAGTTAGGCTTATCTAACTCCTTTATAGTACATAAAGAGAGGTTTTAGATATGAATAAATATGAAGAGGCGGTAAGGCAACTTCAAAAAGGTATTGAAACTTATGTTGATAAAAAAATATCTGAAACAAAATTTGATAAAACATATATAGGCATAATAACAGCAATTACAGATAATAATACTTATTCAGTAAATGTTAAAAATGTTATATATAACAATGTACCCGTTGCAGGCAATGCAGTGTGTAAATTGAACGAAATTGTTAAAGTGCTTGTGCCAATGAATAACTTTAATAATATGTTTATTATAAATGTCAATAATGATTATGTTAATAATGTTAATAAACCTAAAATCAATGGAGTTGAAATTGTTGGGGATTTAACATCTGCCGACTTACATATTGACGATTCAAGTTCTATAAGTGAATTTGGTGGTTGGGTACAAACAATTGGTGAATTTTTTAGTAATAAAAAAGGCTCAAAAAATGTTGGTATGTCACCCAATAAAAACAGATATGCTTTGTGGGCAGGAGAAACAAATAGTACAAATGGACTGATAGATGGCTGTAATGCGTATTTTAAATTAAAACAAAATGGTGAGTTATCTTTACATAGTGATAAGGTTGTTGAACAACAATCAATCAAAAAAGGAAGCCTTTTTATTGATTTTACGCCTGAAGATAAAGATGATATTTTTTCGGCATATTACAGAAAAGATATACGATTAGAATTGATTTCTTTGCCAAATTCAACTGCAAAGAGAATTTATAAAGATGAAGTTTATAAAAAAATAATAGACGAAAATGGCAATGAAAAAACTGTATTTGACCCAACCGTTTATTTTGCCGATATGGGAAATGGATATATTTCAAGAGTTTATTCTCAAACATATAAAGATTATGAAGAAAACCCATATGTCAATCCATTAGATAGAGAAAATATAAAATTTGATGAAAATAATATATCAGGAACTAAAAATAATACAGTTTCTGCTGGATATGGAGCTTTTACAACATATAATACTTATAATCCTGATTTAGTAAACTCAAATTTGTTTTTATCAAATTCAAGTAATTTAACTGTATCGTTTGGATTAGGAACAGGGGCAGATACGGTAGGAGATAATAGTTTAACTTTTTATAATTGTAGCAGTATAAATGATAATGAACAAACAATAACTTTTGTTTGCAATAGATGGTCACCTGTTTATTGGGGTTATGGAATTGGACTTGATTGGGACTCAAGAGAAACCTTAAAGTCGGGAGTAACATTAAAAAACAATAATTTAAGTGAAAATAAATATAATTGTTTTATTTTAAGTAATGGAGAAATTTTGCCCATTCCCGATGATGAAGATAGCGAAAATAAAACAGGTCATATATTATATTATGTTTTTAGGATGGATGCTGCCCCTTGCTTCATTCCTGACTATGATAAAACAAAATATCAAACAGTTTTTGATTTGCCAAATAGTTTAAAGGGAACAATTATTTGTTTAGGAAATGGAACAGGAACAATTCCTGAATTAGAAAATAATCTAAAAGACATTGAAGAACTTCAAAACCTTTTGAACGTGAAAAAGATAATGTATATTTCAAGAGATGAAGATTTGGTACTTAACTCTCCTAAATTAAAAACTAAACTATCCATTATAAATAACTTTAATGAAAATGTAGATATTCTTAATATAAAAGATAAATATAATATAAATATTGGTAGATTAAATCCTTTAACGAAAAACCTTGATTATAAAAATGCTATTCATTTTGAAGAAGGTTTTGATAGTGATAATAATTGGCAAAGAAAAATTATTATTGAAACAGATAAGTTGATATTGCGTACCAAAAATGGTGATATTGAATTGGGTGTGGCTACAACCAATACTTCAAATGCCACAGAGGAAAATACAATATAAGAGGGGTGAAAGCAAATGGCTGATTATGATTATTTTGAAGTTAATCCAAACTGCAATAAGGGAAATGTTGATTTAAAAAGTAATTTATTTTCTATTCAAGGTGAAACAAGAAAAAAAGTTATTTATAATGACGGTCTTGACTTAACTAATGATTATTTAATTTGGAACTCCGATTATATTAATATTAAGGCTAATTTTTTATTAAGAATATGGATGAAGCCTTCAAGAATAGATGAGGACTTTTGTTATTTAGGTGATAAAAGTACAGGCAATTATTTTAAGTTGCATTGGGCAAGAGAATATGTTGAAGTGGATAATAAAAGTAAAGATTGTTTTGTTTTACAAGGTTATGAAAACAATGTTCTTAAAGTGCAACAAAAATCTAATTATGTCAATTTAATCAATAATCTTACTCGACTTATGATTTGGGTAAAGAAAAAAGGCAACGATTACGAATTGATTTTAACAGCTTTTGAGTATACTCCTACATTATTTCAATGGATAGAAAATGGTGGAGTGAGCAATGTTGAATATAATAAAAGTTCAACAATAGATTATGAGTTTAGTTCTATTGATTTAGACAATACGGTTAAATTTATAGGGGAAATGAATAATGACATTAACATTACTCCATTAAATTATGTTGAATTAACAAATGGTGTATATCAATATTGGGATTTAACAGATGATGTTAATTTGCCATTTTCTTTAGATAAGTCAAATTGGACTAATAATACTATAATGAATTGTAATTTTAAGGATAATATCAACGCAGGAAATATTGATTACAATATTGATGAAATCGAAAGAATAGAGATGACTAAAAAATATATAAATAAAAAGGCAAAAAATAGTTATCTTGTTTATGGTAAAAATGTTACTGAAGAAAGAGATATAGAATTTGAAACTTATGATAATTTTATTTCTAATAATTCAATTATAAATTATAGTTTATTATTGTATATTAAAAATAAAGAAACGGTATTGATTGAGCAAAAAGAAGTAAATATTGTGTTTAATTCTTGTTTTATTTCAGATAGATATAATATTTTCAAATTATATTCGGCTGTTGAATATAGTTCAAATTCTCAAAATATTCCGATTTCAATACAGCAACCTATTGGCAAAAAATATCCTATTGTAATTAAAAATGCAAAAACAAATTACGAGTCGGGTCAAATTAGCTTTCTTGTTTTGGGCGAAAACTTTGAAGTAACAAAAAAGGTTAATAGGGCAGATGTTGTCGCTCAAAAAGAAGAAATTATAGAGTTCCTTACAAATGGTTTAACTAAATTTTATACTGATTGGAACGGAAACACAAAAATTATTTCTATTGGTGGCTCACCTACATTTTCATATAATTCAAGTTATGGAAATGGTGTATTGTCAATAACTTTTGATTATGTTGAACAAGGCGATTGGACTAATCAAGAAGATTATTATACAAGTGGGTTAATGGTAAGGAGTGCATAAATATGACACAAGAGGAATATAATGTTTCTTTACAGCCTACAAGAGTTTTGCACACTAAGATTATAGTTAAGAATTATGATTTTAGTGATTTTGGGAATTTAGAGGGTGTCGTGGTTGGTTTTCCGAGTTTTACAATAGACTCTGAAAGTAATATAAGACGAACTTGTAGTATTAGCCTTATTCCAACAGCACAAACATTTGAAATAAAGTCAGGCAGTGCAATATGGCTTGATAAATATATTCAAGTCTATGTAGGAATCGAAGATATAACAACAAGAGAACCTGTTTATACTAATATGGGCATTTATCTTATTGACAATCCTGAAAGAGTGTATTCGGCAACAGACAATACATTATCTTTTAAATTAGTTGATTTAATGTCAAAATTAACAGGGATGAGAAATGGCTATCTTGAGGGAATGTCATATATTATTCCTGCTGGTTCAAATGTTCGTAAGGCTATGATTGCCACGATTACTGATGCTGAATTTGGGTTTGATAAGTATGATATTGATGAATGTCCTTATGAAGTGCCACAAGATATAAATATATCAAGTGGTGGAACGGCTTATGATATATTAAGTCAACTTTTAAATATTGCAGATAATTATGAGATGTATTTTGATGTTGATGGAGTGTTTCATTATCATAAAATTCCTATGAACGCAAATGAGGGTGAGATTGTTGCATATCATAATTTTTGGAATAATGTGTTGATTAACTATAATGTTTCAACAGATTTTGAAAGTGTTAAAAATATCGTTGAAGTATATGGGCAAACACATACTATTGCAAATTATAGTGATGCCACAATTGTTGACAATGGTAAAGCATTTGGATTAATTATGGAACAGATAAAGTCATACACAGATGGACTTTTAGTCGGATTTACAACACCAAAAGACACTCAACTTAATACATTATATGGATTAGTTATAAATCAACTTGGAAGTAGACCCATTGTAGATGATAAAGGTAATTATCCTACCTATCAGCCAAATACATATTATGTATGTAAATATGTGGCAAATGGTGATTATTTTAGGTTTTTAGGTCATATAACACCTTATGCAATTGCACAAGAGAATAATGTGGCGAGTCCGTTTTATGTTGGTGGTTCAATAGGCAAAATTAGAATAGTTTTGCAAGGTGATAATTATGATAATTTATATACAGATTTGCAATGTCAAGATTGTGCTGAATATGAATTGTATAAAAGGTGTTTAATACAAAATAGTATTACGATAACTTGTGTGCCGATTTATTGGCTTGATGTTAATGATTTAATCGAAGTAACTTTGCCAAATAAATATGGGCAAGATGAAACTATGATTTGCCTTGTTAAATCTATAAATACAAGTGATACTCAAACAATATCTTTAATGAATGTTTCAACATATATAATTATTGAGGACTTTTTAGATATTGATAGTACAAATATCGTGCAAAATAAAGTTATAACGCAAGAATTTAATAAAGTTGCCGAATTATTAGGTTAAGGAGTGATAATATGGGCGAAAAGAACACGGTTGATGTTCTCTTTAAAAGAGATACCCTCGAAAATATAAGAAGCACCCCTCTCAAAGACGGTCAAGTTTTATGGACTATCGACCAAGAGGGAAACGATAAAATATATAATGATGTCAAACAAAGTGACGATACAATTAAACGAACTCAAATTGGTGGTACTATTCAAGTAGACCAAGATTTTGACAAAGAAAGTCCATATCCATTAGCTAATAAAAAGATAGTTAATGGACTTAAAGATTTTATTCCTGCTTATGCTAAAGATTTAGATATTTTAACTGATGCATTATCTATTTCAACAACAGATGAAAACTTTGAATTGAATAAAACACAGTTAGTTTCTTGGGGTACAACTGCTAATATGCCCGAAGATTGTCTTTTGGGAATAAGAGATGTTGGGCGAGGAAAGGGTAACCCTACTTATGTAAGAATTTTTGGCAGAGATAAATATGGTATTCCTACCGAGTGGTTTAATTCGTGGGAAGGCACAAATTGGACTGGTTGGGCAAGAGCTATAACTCGAAACGACTTATATATTGGTTATGATAGTCTTATCAATAATGTTCAGAAATCTGTTAAGATTTTAAAGCCAAGTTCTGAAAGTGAAGATGAAGTAGCTGTTTCTATTGCTAAAAATAATACTTCAAAAGTAGCAATAACTTATGCTGGAAATGCTTTTGTACATAGTGTATCGATTAATAAAGATGATGGAACAAGTCCGATTGTTATAGACCATAATGGTAATTTTTATGGTTATAATATTACTTGTAATAATGATATAAAATCCCCATATATTTATGCCACAAATGCTTTAAATACATATAATTTAACTGCAACAGGAATTATAGAGTGCAATAATATAAGTGTTGCAAAAAACTCATCTATTTATAACGACCCAACTAATTCCAATTCGTTAATGTTATATAGCAATGCTACTGTTAGATTGTCTGCATCTAAAGCAAGTGGACTTACTTTATACGATGATGGTGAAGGCGGAGTATTTCAACCCGATGTTACAAATGTTTTAAAATTAGGAACAACAAACCACGCTTGGCAAAGCATATATTGTACAGGAACTGTTTATTATGGTTCTTTATCTCAAGTATCAGATAAAAAAGCAAAAACTCATATTGCTTATTTAAAAGATGAAAATAAACTTGATGAGTTTTATATGAATTTAAAGCCTGTTGAATATAAATGGAAAGATAATGGGCATAGAACACATTTGGGATTTTATGCCCAAGATATTGCTGAAAATGCAAAGAATACAATAGGCGATATTTCAATGTATCAGGCAATTCAATTAGCAAAAGACAAAAATGGAAAAGAAATTGAAAAACCTTATAGTCCTGATGTTGAAGATAAAGATTTAAAATGGACTTTGAGTTATGATGAACTTATTGCACCAACAGTAGCAATGGTTCAAAAACAACAAAAAGAAATTGAAGAATTAAAACAACAAATTGAGAATTTAAAGAGGTAATTGCAATGAAAATTAAGTGGACTACAAATGAAATTATCGAAAAGTACAAAGAAATTGAGGAATTTGTGCAAAATGACAAAGAAATTCCTCTTGAACTTGCGTGGGATTTAGAAGAAAATCAAGAGGAATTTAAGGCGATAGTCGAAAAGTTTGAACGATATAGAGCAGATATTATTCAAAAGCTTCAAGAACATAATGTTTTTGAAATAACCGAGGATAATAAAACAATAGTTCGTGAAGAACATATTAAAGAATTTCAAGAGGCAAATGAAAAAGTTGACAAACTTCTTGCCATTGAAAATGAAATCGAAGTTAGTACATATGAAAAAGATAAAGGATTGCCAAAGGAAATGTCAGTTAAAGACATTCGTGCAATTAAATTTATGCTTGTTTAATTAGGAAGGAATAGATATGAAAGTATCAAAAGAAACAATTATTAGAACAGTGTTACAACTTGTAGCAATTATTAACATCATTCTTCAAATGACAGGCAAGAACACTTTGCCATTTACAGACGATGAAATTAGTCAATTTATTTCATTAGTCTTTCTTATTTGCACCTCAATTGCTACTTGGTGGAAAAATAATAGCTTCACACTCAATGCAATTAAGGCAGATAACTATAAGAAAAAGTTAGATAAGGGTGAGTAATATAATGGCAAAGTTTTATTACAATCAAAATAATTATGACAAAGTATCATACGACAATCCAAACACAAAGAAAAAGGAAACAGTGGCAAGTTCAGGATGTGGTGTCTGCTCGGCTTGTATGACTTTTAATAATCTTTGTGGCAAAGAACTATATACTGTGTCTAAAATGGCTAAATTCAGCCTCTCACACGATTGTAGGGACAATAGTGGTACAAATGTTGAAAAGCTTTTAACGGAATTGTGTAAAAAACATAAGGAATTTTCGTTTAAGATTACAGACGATGAAAATAAACTTGTCGCTCATCTTAAAAAAGGTGGAATTGTCATTGCTAATCAAGGCGATAAGTATAATGTCTTTTCAACCGCAGGTCATTTTGTAGTTGCTTATAAAATGAACGGGAAAAATATTGAAGTTCTTGACCCTCAAATGTATTCGGGTAAGTACGATGCTTACAAAAGACCTCAACGCATTGTAAAAAAGACTTCTACAGGTTGTGTGGTTAGTGTTACTCAAATGGGTAAGGCAACAGCAGATAGAACTAAGGCATATTTTCTTGTAAGTTATAAGAAGCCTAAGCCAAAGATTAAAGCACCAACTATTAAAGCAGGTTCATATACTCTTACAAATGAGCGTGGTATCTATAAGGGTGTTGGAGCAAATAGTGGTAGAAAGAAAGTTAAAGACTTGACTTCTATGGGTAAGAAATATGCTACTTCTAAAAAGGCAAATGATTACGCATATTTAAAAGCAAAAACACCTATTACTATTAGTGAAACAAAACTTGCCTCAAGTGGTAATCTTTGGGCAAAAATTCCAAGCGGTTGGTTTTGTGTTTGGGAAAAAGATAAAAATAAGAAATTTGTTAAATAAATAAATTATGGGAGATAGATTAAGTTCTATCTCCCATTTTTCGACCTTGCTAATATTTACTTTGAAATAATTTCATTCTCGTTGACTGTTTTAATAATAGGCGGTCTATTGTCAGTCTTATCAATATCATAAGGTACGGCTTGATAAAGTCCGTCATTATATCCTCTTTGGTAAGACTCCAACATCACTTCATTGAGTTCATCACGAGTAAAGGTGATAAACCCTGCCTCGTCAACTTCCTTTATATGTGTCTTAAATTGCATTTTATATCCTCCTAATGTAATTTCATTGATTAAAGGCAAAAACTTGTTGTAGAGCGTTGTAGAGCGTTTAAAGGTGTAATACACGCTCTTTTATCTCTTGTGTTCTACCTTCGTTCCAAAAATTAGTTCCTATATACCTTTATACCCTCGGTTTCCCGATATTTATTGAGGGAGTAGACTATGCCTTACATTCTCTCCATTTTTTTGGTTGAGCAATGTTAATTATTATAGTCGTTGCACCTTTCTATTTACATAATCTTTTATTTGTTCTTTTCTGTTTTCAAGAATATTTGGTTCTTCTTTAGGATAACGATATTCTTTAAACAATAAAGTTTCTGCATACCACCTTGCATATAAGGTTTCTTCTTCATCGACATAAGTACCGAGATTTAATAGTTTTTGATTTATTTTAATATATGCATAAAATTTATTGGATTTTGTTTTGCATACGCCTTTATAATTCACATTCATCTGATTTTGTGATTTTGTTACTATTCTTAAATTATTTCTGCAATTATTCAATTTATCTCCGTTTATGTGGTCTACAAAATCATTTGTACCTAATATTCTTCGTGATAAATGTATGTTTGAACCTTTAAATTTTGGTGTATTCATAATATAACCCGAATTTGATAATTTCCACTTTGTATTTTTAACTTTATCTACATCATCTGCGTTTATAGTCGTAATGGCTATTACATCGCATTTGTCATTGTAAATATTGATATATGCAATATCTCCGACAACATTTATTTCGTTTTTATCAAGAATTGTTCGTGGGTTTATATCTATTGGTTTGCCATATTTTTTTAATTGTTTATAGTGTTTATTACACCATACTTTTTTGTTTGCAGAAATTTTTTTTGACATCAATCTGCCACAAACATTACACACATAATATATTTTATTATCAATTTTTACTTGTTTAATATCGTGGTTTGGATATGTTTTAACTTTATTTATTGTATATATTTTTGTCACCCTTTAGATTATGTTTATAGACTTGGCTCACGATTGTCTTGCACATTTTGTGTTTAGATTTCCCGTGAATTTTAATTATTTTATATTGTGGCAATATAGTTTCTACCACAAGTCCTCCGAGCCACATTCATTTTGTCTTGATTTGTATTACCGCATTTAGGGCATTTCCAAATCAATTTTCCTGTGTTCTCGTCTTTGACTATTTGAATTTCACCGTCATATCCACAAACTTGACAATAATCACTTTTCGTGTTAAGTTCTGCATACATAATATTGTCATAAATGTATTTAATTACGGATAAAACGGCAGAAATATTATTTTGCATATTTGGCACTTCTACATAACTTATTGCCAAAGGTTTTTTGCTTTTAATTTTTGAATTGTTTTTTCTTTCAATTCATTTTTGATGTTTTGTGGAATATCATTTGTAAAGTTTTTCTTTTTATTATGTTCTTCTTCATTAACATATTCACCAAAGAGTAATTCCTCGGCTATATATCTTTTGTATACAGCGTGTTTTTTATCTTTTTCATATCCTAAATGACATCTTTTATAGTTTATTCTAATTTCGGGGTCATAAGCATTTCTATCTTTTACAGCAGTAACCCCTATAAAATTACTTGTATTATTACTTATATATCTTTTATTTAATACATTTTTGCTTTGAGGGCAAATTCTTAAATTTTCCCTTGTATTATTCATAGGATTTCCGTCTTTATGGTCTATTACAGTATCAACACTTGGATTTGTTCCTAAAATGATATGACCTACATCTTTTTGTTGCTTTTTAGCAGGTTGACCTGTCACAATATGCCCACTGCTTATTCTCCATTTGTGCCATCTTACTTTATCTAAATCACATTTATCAATAAAAAATTCACCTATTTTAATATTCTTTTGGTTATAAACATTAAAATAAACAAGGTTGTCTTTTATGACAAAATCACTTAAGTCATTATTTGTTCTTGGAATATTATCTAAAACTTTTCCGTATTTATTCATTTGGTGCATATGTTTTGAACATACTGTATACCCACCATATCTGATTTTTTTAAAACTTTCTCTTCCACAAAAATCACATTTATACATTTTATTTTCCCTTCTGACTATATCTTAGCGTAGCAGGACAACTCTGCTTTACACCCTATGCACTTCGGATTGTGCTTATCTCAACCCTACTAATTAGTCGATACACCTTCCTATAAATAAATAATAGGCTTGGCACGGTATTGTCTTTTGTTAAAAGAGTCCACCGTTAGCAGATTAAATATCTACACCTGTTAAGCAAACAGTTCACATAGTTTAAGGTGGCTACTCAAGGTATGTAGAAATAACCACCTGTTGATAATGCTTGAAATTCACTTTCAAACTTTAATTTACTAAAGGCGTCAATCGGCTCAAATACAGGATAATGATAGCTATTAGTAATGTAATCTCTATCTCTACCGTCAATTTTTATAAATACATCATCACCAAAACGCTGTTTTAAATGTTTGGCAAAACTATAAGTAGTTGACTCAATAGGACTACCATAAATTGAATAGCCAATATTATCACTTTTATCCCATTCTTCGCATTTGTCATTCATATATTGCATTATCTTTAAGCCAAGTTCTTTAGACTCTTTGTCTATATAAGGCTTATGTGTCAAGCAAGTTACACATTCATAAAGACCTGCATAACCGAGTGAAATACTTGAATATCCACCTGTTAAAAGTTTATCAATAGTTTCGCCTTGTTTTAGCCTTGCTAATGCTCCATCTTGCCAAAGAATAGGAGCAACATCAGACAAAGTTCCTTTTAGCTTTAAATATCTACAATATAATGCTTTTCTACAAAGTTCAAGCCTTTTGTCAAAAATCTTCCAAAATTCATCAATGTTTCCGTCAGCAGACAAAGCTACATCGGGTAAATTGATTGTTACAACCCCTTTATTTAGTCTTCCGTAGAATTTATATTCTCCGTCTTTATAATTTTTCGCATTTGAGATATTTTCGGTGTCTTTAAAAGGAGCAAGAAAACTTCTACACAAATATTACTATTTAGACTATATCTTTACTTAATATTCTATTACCAAATATTAAATACTATGCACTTCCAAGCAAGGAGTTTCACCTTGAATGTACTCTACTCACTTCTTCATATAAGTGTTTCTCTTATATTATGTTTTCGATAGTCGTTGAACCTTATTTAATAATTATATTAAATCTTGGCATAGGATTGTTCAAATTTGAATATTCCCTATTAGCATAATCTTTAGTTGTCATTTCCTACAATTACTATTCGTAGATTATACACCTCATATTTATGAGTTCACATAGTTTTAAATGAGCAATAGTTCACCCATTGAAGGAAAACAATTTCCCTCTTTAAGTTTTCTCATCACTTTTTCACTTATGTAATCAGGCACCATTCTTTTAGCAGTACATTTAGCAGATAATTCAGTAAGATACCAATATTTGCTATCTTCTGTAATATTATCTTCTTCAAGAGCATATATGAGTTTAGGAAATGCTTGAGTTACATAAACACCTTTTCTATTTTTTATTCCCTTTATGCGTTGATTAAGAAATTCCTCAATAATCATTGCAAGTTCATCTTTATATTCTTCGGTTTCATTAAGATACATAAAGATTGTAATAAAAGGTGCTTGCCCATTTGTTGTTGACATTGAATTGATTTGATAATTAAAGGTTTGCACACCATCTTCGACCTCTTTTTTTAGGTCTTGTGTTGCATATTCTTTTGATTGTTCATCACTAAATCCTCTGTCTTTATATTTGTTATAATAAATATCATAACTATCTCTTACAAAAGGAGCAAGTGCTGTTAATGTTATAGTGCAACCACCATATTCAGAGCTTGCCACAGCAGTTATAGCTTGTGTCGCAATAGTACAAGCAGTCAAAAATCTGTGAGGTTTATCAATTTTAACATTATTTATTACTGTTCCATTTTGTAGCATATCTTGAAGATTGATAAGGCAACAATTATGGAGGGCAGATTGAGCGAAGTAGTCAATATCGTGGAAATGGATAACTCCTTCTTTATGTGCCTGTACTACATCGGGTGGCAATAAAAATCTTTCGCTTAAATCTTTACTGACAATTCCTGCCATATAATCTCTTTGAGTGGTTACAAGAGTTGCATTTTTATTAGAATTTTCAGTTTTCCAATAATCATTTTTATTTGAAAGAAGTGTTAATAATTCTCCGTCAGTAGTATTGTCAATATCTCTTTGAAATTCTCTAATGCTACGATAACCTTCGTATGCTCTTGCTGAAAGTCGCTGTTTATGACTAATCAAAGCATTAAAAACATCAAGTTCAATGTCGTTTATCTCAATTTCTTGAGTGTCGCTTTTTGAGTATTTTTCTTCTATTTCATCTGCAATTTTTTGAGCAATATCTTCTTTAATACCATTGCCTTCTTCCATTGCAGAAATAATAGCAATTACAATTTTTTGTTTGTTGAAATCTTCAAGAGAGGCATCTCTCTTAATTACTTGCATATTATACAAACCTTCTTCCGTCTAAATAAAATTCTTTTATATATTCAACACAGCTTGGTATATCGTCAAAAATCTTATTACAAGAGTCAACGAGCCAAGAGTGGAGTTTTTCAGTAGGTTTGCCTAACATTTGAAGTTCTTTATTATGGGCATTTTCATAAATGCCAAGAACAGGTATATCAAAATCATTTGCACATTGTAATTCTTGAGCAGTACCGATAGATTGTGGGTCATTAAAATAAACAATAATTAAGTCACTTGTTTTAACTTCGTGAATATCCCAAGCCTTAACTTCTCTTTCGGTATCATAAATCTTACGCTCAAAATTATAATAATTGGTTGGGTCAACAATTTCAAGTATTCTGAATTCGTCTTTTAGAGAGTCTATGACTTTTTTTCGCCATTGTTTTTGTTCTTGAACTGTTAAATTTTGCATACCACCTGCAAGATAAATTTTCCTAATTATGAATACCACCACCTTTATTATATAGATAGTCTATTTTACAACACAAAGCGTAAATATCGTGAGAGTTTTCATTACTTATTGTATAATCAACTTCATTTTCTATTCCCGAAAACATACCTAAATCAGATAAATTTCTCCGATATGCTTCTTCAATATTATCACCTCTATTAAGTAGCCTTATCAGCCGTTCTCTGCGTGGCACTTTAATATAAAAACTTTTAAAGTCTATTTTATTGTTGCTTTTAGTTCGATAACGCTGTAATGCTCTTAAACCTTGTGGAGTTAATATAATTACTTTATTATCTCTTTCTTGGGGAATAGGTGAGCCATATTGCCAACCATTATATTCTGCTGTTTCAAAGAAATAATTTGTATTTTTTAATGAATTAAATGTGTTATCAGATACAAAGTAATAGTCTTTACCATTTTCTTCACCTTTGCGTTGAGGTCTTGTGGTGAAAGTGATAATTTTTTCATAACCAAAATAATCAGCTAATTCATTTTCTATTGTTGACTTTCCACTTGCACTTTCACCGACTAATACAATCAAATAAACCACTCCTTTATTACATTTTTAATGTGATACCACATTCGTCAAATATATCTTTTTCAGTAAGGTCTAAGCCTACTGCTAAAAGCGTTTTTCTTAATTTAATCTTCGATTTCAACTTCTTCCAAAATTTCTTCAACTGTATATTCCTCTCTATTATAGATTGCATTGATAATTGTATTTATAAATTCTTCATCATCAATATCACCGAGTCCACAAATGAGGTTATATGCTGTTTCGCAAATTTCTTTCTTATTCATAATTATTTTCTCCTTAATATGTTACTTAGTTTCTAATTTCTATGTGTTCTCTAAGAATATCATCAATCGTGTCTTGTATTCTTTTTGTGCAATTTGGGCAAATATCTGCGTCAAATTTGCTATTAGTATTGGTGTCATATAATGAATATACATCAGTCCCAGAAAGTTTAAAAAGATTATTGTGTTTAATAATTTTAGAATTTGTGCTTTCATTATCACAATAAAAACCTTTACAAATATCACATTGATAAGCTCTTGACATATTTTAGTCCTCCAAACAAATTTCTTTAAAGTATGGTAATGTTTCTATCCACTCACAAAATGTTCGCCATTCAGGGAGTTTATGATTTTTTCTTTGATAATATATTGTTTTTAACTGTTGATAATTTGTTGTCATTCCTGCTGTAAGTTTAAAGCCACAAGGATTAGAGTAAAGAATTTCAAGATATAAATTGTTTAGAACATCTTTATATTCTTTTTCATTTTCAATATCCCATTTGTTATTATCATAAAAAGATTTGTCTTTAGTGAGTTCCACTAACTTATTATATTCATTAACTTTATCTTTCATAATATCAATAATTCTTTTATCAACATATTCAATATATGCTTTATCTAAATCAAATTTTGTAATTCGGTGCATTGTTGATTGACTTGAAATAAAATCAATAAAATGATAGCGTTCAAGTTCAATCGACATTTTAGGTGTCATTGTTAAATCAAATTGCACAATAATACCTTTTAAAAAATTATCGTGTCCGCTTCCTTTTTGAGCATTTCCAAGTTTCTTGACAGTATTTGTTATATCTGTATTAAGAGTTGAAATATCAACACTCATAGGATATTTGGAACACTTAATAGCGTTTTCAAATCCATAAACATCTACATTAGTAATCATATCTGTTACTTTCAACTATAATATCACCTACCGAATAATCTTTATTTTCAAATTTTTTTGATACTATAAAAGGCTCAATATATTGATTTAAAATATAGTTATCTTTATCTTCACTTGATATTCTATATTTTACACCTTTATAGTAGTACAAGTTACTAAATTGAATGTCATTAAAAAAGACAATATATTTATTCATTAAATCACCTTATATAATTGAAATATTTTGATTTTCAACAAGTCTACAACCCTCAATAATCTTATCAGGATTTGTCTTTAAGTAGTTCTTAATTTCTTTCTTATCAGGCTTATATTCGACCTTTTCAATCTTTCGTACAAATTCTTGAGGCAATTTACTTTCATCAAGAATTTCAACTTGTGTTGATTTACGGAATTTAATAAGCACTTTAGGTGTTTCAAACTTCTTAATATCCTTACTTAAAAGATAACTGCTCAAATAATTTGTCAAGCCTTTAAGTTTGTTTTGTTTGATTTCTTTGCGTTTCTTTAAGGCTTCAATTTCCTTATCAATAGCCTCAATGTCACTTTCGGTGTTCTTACGATATAAAGCAATTCCCTCAATTTTATTATTGAGTTCCATATATAAATCTTCTATGCCTTTTTCGTCAATAAACTCACCTGTTTCAACATCACAACCACATTCGATTGCATTGACAAGTTTTGTGTCAATTTCATATAAATTTGCCATTAAATCACTCCTTAATTTAATATAATGGTTTCAATTCCGTATTTGTCACAACATTCTTTTTCAATTAAACAGCCACGAGCCTTATCCCAACCACTTAAAAAGACTGCACAATCTGCTGTTGAAAGTAATTCAAGAGATTTTGAAAGATAATAAAGACCTTTGTTTACATTTTCTACATTTTCAAAATCAAAAACACTATCAATAATTTCAAAATCATCTCCAAATAATTTATGCAATTCAGAAAATGCTTGTTCTCTTTCTTTTTCGATTTGTTCTGTTGTTTTATCTTTCATTGGTTGAGATATAAAAATCTTTTTCATATTTTTTTACTCCTTTATAATTTTTTCTACTTTAGTAATATTGCCTTTAAATCCTTTGATATAGGATATATCGCCCATTCGTCTTGCTTTAGAGTTTAGGTTGCTATCAACATAAAACTCAATCATACAACCATTTGCTGTGTATTGATGTGTTGAATTAGTGTCGCTATTAGCTTTAAAATCACATATTCTAACTGTAAACGATTTTCCTGTCGATAAGGTAATTTTAAATCTATCACCTAAATGCTTTGTATAATAGCTACCCATTGCAACAAGGTAATCGTCACCAATTTTTCTTAAACCATTTTTATCTGTATAAGCCTTTTTTTGTAATTTCCATTGTGCTGAAGAACGACTTAAACATTTGTAGTTAGTATAAGATTTAAAATACATATTTTTCGGCACTTTATAAGATTTCAATTTTGTTTTGTCTTTCTTTTGTTGCGAGTTTTTAAGTTTTGAATTTTCTTTTTTTAGTGCCTTGACCTGTTCTTTTAGCTTTTGATTTTCTTTTTTTAGATTATCAATTTCTGTTTGCTGATTTGTGATAATAACATTATTATCATTTATCGTTGTTTCTGTTTGCTGTGCCAATGCAAATTTTTCACCATAAAATACCAAACACATTATGGCTAAAATGCCAATAAGTATTTGCATAATTCTTTTCTGTTTAATAAAATCATCCTTTCTATTTCTCACAACATCTGTATTATATCAAAAAGTTTAGTATTTGTCAAGTATTTTTTTTATTATTTTTCTTCAGTCATTAAATCTAAAAGCCAAGTTTTTCTTAAATCATTGTCACATACAGATAACGCATATTGAAAAGCACTTTCGTCACCTATATCTATGTGTGATTTTCTACACCTTGTAGTTGCAACATATAATAAACCTCTTGACAACATATTTTTATGTGCGTTTGTAATAATGTTAATACTATAATCAATAGTTGAACCTTGTGACTTGTGACAACTTATTGCATAACCCAAAAGTAGATGATTAAGTTTATTTCGGTTCATATAAACCATTTCCTCATCAAATTGAATTATCAAGCCTTTGTCAACTACTTCTCGAATTATACCCATTTGCCCATTTACTATTGCTGTGGTTTCATAATCTGACTCTGAAATGCCCTCGACATCTTTATTTTCATAATAGCTATCGGCTTTAACTGCTTCATAATCATTTTTGGTGTTTATTACTAAATCGCCCTCTTTAAATACAATCTTTGTTTTATTAACTGTTCTTGACTGTATTTTATCATTTGGTAAAATAGGGTTAATCATTTGTTGGATTTCGTTATTTATTGCATAAGTGCCAAACAAACCAACATTGAATGGACTTAATACCATAATGTTTTCTTTTTTTATGCCTTTTTGTAAAAGCTTTTTATATTCATTAACAACAGTTTCAAGCACTTCATCTGTTTGAATGAACTTATAATTATCGCTCACAGTATATTCGTTTGTATTTTCATTATGTTTTACAAAATCATCATCAAAGAAATTTTTGCCTTGACGAATATTTGTTGCAACAAAAAGAGAGCCGTTACTTTTATATCTAAATACTTCAGTAAGCATTGTCATAGGTACTTTATTTGATTTAATCAAATCATCATAAATTTTAGACAAGCCGATTGAGGATAACTGTGCAGGGTCGCCTACTAATACTATTCTTGCATTATCATTTTGAATTGCTGATAATAACATACAAAATACATCAAGTGACACCATACCACATTCATCAACAATTACTACATCTGTATCAATAGAGCCTGAAAAACAACGCTTATGAATAGTGTAGGCTTTTCTGCCTGTACTTTCAGATAATACTTTAGAGGCTTTACCTGTTGGAGAGAGTAAAGTATAGGTCAAATGATTATCTTCCATAAGAGAAACAAGTCCTTTTATAGCTGTTGTCTTCCCTCCGCCGCTAAAGCCTGCCAAAATACTAATATTACTTTCGCAAAAAACCTTTAAAGCATTTAACTGCATATCACTCATAATAAAATTATCAATGTTTTTATATTTAGTATAATCAATATCAAGTTTTTTACTATTTTGTATTTTACTTTTTACAAAGTCTGCTATTTTACATTCAGCAAAATAAGTTGACATTATTGATAAATCTTTAGTTTTTTCATCATAATAAATTAAATCACTTTCAACTGCAACATCTTTGAGCATAGGCAACAATTCTTTAGCGTCATATTCCTCTTTAATATAATAGAATAAATCGTTTGCATAAAGCCTTGTTGAACCGTCAACTTCATTCCTACGCAGAACACCTATTATAAGAGCCTCACAGCGTTGTTTAGACACTTTTAGGTCAGGTTGAATATCAAGTATCATCTTGTCAATATTCTCGAATGTTCGCCCTAACACCTCCATAAGAATGAAATATGGAGTATTATTGATTTTCTTTACACATTCCTCTATTGTTTTGTATTTGCTCAATAAAAGTTTACAGTCCGACATTGAAATTTTATATTCTTTTGTCTGTTTCATAAGATAATAATATCTAAATTTTTCATTTATAAGTCTTTTGTAAACTTTAAGCCTTGTTTCACCTACATTATAGATGTTTTTAATATCTATTTTATCTTCTTCGCCATTTAAAATAAGCCTTATAAAATTTGGATATGCTTTATGAACATAGTCGGCTTGAGAGTTTGTGGTTATTGTTCTTAATATTTCAAGTTCGTCATCGTCACTTAAATCCTCGACTTTTAAACTCGGCACATCAACCACTTTATAGCAAGTGCCATATTTATCATTGCTTATAGGTTCAATAACAAGGTCATATTCCTGCCCAACTGTCAACATTGATAATTCACCTTTGCAAGTAAATGTGCCATATTGAGTAATTTCAAGATTGTCATATATTTTCATAGGCGATAAAGCAAGAATATAAAAATTATCATTATGATAAATTTCTCTAATTACTTTTGCCTTTACTTTTAATTGCATATATATTTACTCCTATCTAAAGTATAATGATTATCGTCATTTTCGTTGAGCCAAGCCGTTATTAACAAAACACTTTTATTGATTTTCTTTAAAACAAACACAATATCTCGGCTGTCATCATATTTTGTTCTAATAACAAACTTGCAAGGGATATTATTTTCTACTCCAACTTCAAATAAATAACCTTTATGTTGGTATTTAATAGAATATAACGCTTGTTCAAAAAGTCTTAAATTAAAGCCTTTTTCTTTAAATCTTTGCGAAAAATGTTGACTATATTGAATATATGGTTTAGTTGACAACATTTCATTATAAGATTTGTCAAAATTTTTATTCCATTTAATTTTTCTGTGATATAATTCACACATAGTAAATACACCTCTTATATAGTATATTCGCATTATACCACATAAAAGGTGTATTGTCAAGAGTAAATTTATGAAATTTGAGAATAAAGTTTATCTAATGCTTTTTCAAATGCTCCCATACCACTAAAGAAACTAATAACTTTTAAATCTTCAAATATATCAGGAATAGCTTTATAAAGTTGCAAATAGATATAATATAATACATCTACCACAATACTATTTCCTGTTATCTTATAAAGTTGACGAGAAGGAATATTTGCATTTTGACAAGAATAATAATCTTCATCTGAAAACCCCATAACTCTAAAAGCCTCTAATTCAGTAAGAACACGAGGGTGAATAGATTTTATAAATTCAATAGGGTTTTCTTTTAATTCACAATTAGTTGTATCTAATAATTTGTCGCTATATAATATCATTCCACTATGATATTCGCCACAACCTCTTGCGGTTATTGTAGGGCAAACACTATTTTGACCGAGAACTTTAGTGAATGGTCTTTGTCGTGCTTTCCAATTATATATTTTTTCAATCTTATTATTGGATAAATAATAATCATTTTCATTCAAATTTTCAACAATGTCTTTCATAACTTTTTTATTATCTATCTTATCTATAAAGGAAAATAAGCCATTATCTATATCTTTTCTAATACTTACTATATAAATTCGTTCTCTGCTTTGAACCGAGCCATAATCCTTTGAATTAATTACTTTATAATGATTATTATAGCCTATTTTTTCTAAGTCAGATAAAATCATTTCAAATTCTTTTTTGAACTTTTTACTTGTTAAAGCCTTTACATTTTCAATAATAGAAACTTTAGGTTTCTTCTCTTTTAAAATTCTTAGTCCATCATAATATAAACCACTTCGTGTTTGATTTCCTTGATTATCTATTAAACCTTGTTGTTTACCACAAATAGAAATATCTGTGCAAGGAAAACCCCAAGTCATTAAATCAAAATCTTTTAAATCTTTTGCATTTACTTTAGTAATATCTCCAAGATTTTGATTTTCATTAACATTGTGAATTGCACTATATGCTTTAGAAGCATATTTATCAAGTTCACAATAATTTATTAATTCCCATTTCATAACATTATATCTCTATATCAATTATTGAATATAATTTAATTATATCTTCATATTCGCCTGTTGGCTGATAGATATTTTTGCCGTTTTCGTCAGTTCCGATAAATCTAACCTTTTTCTTTTGTGAAAAACTCACCTCAACTATATCTCCTTGTTTACATTTAAACTCATCATACCACTTTTTATTACACTTAAATTGTTTTGTCATACCATTTTGAAAATCATAAAGTGTAATAAATGGAGTGCCATAACTATTTGTTTCAACCGACTCAATACCATAATATTCACAATTAGGAATAATAATATTTGTACTGCCAAGTAATTGAAGTTGATAATGAGCTTTTGTCAAGTCTGTTGTATGTGGAATAGTTGAAGATTTTAAAATATCAAAAATAAATTTTTTATTGTTAATTTCTCTAAATTGTGTTTTTGTTTCTTTATTAAAATTACCTTGAATAGCCTTTAATTCTATTTCGGATAATTTATTTTTACTAATTACTTTTGAATTAGCAAATTTTTCATATATATTAAAGCCATACAATAATTGATTTATTGTTCCAAAATTTTTAAAATAATCAAGTTTTATTAAAATGTTTCTACTTGTTTTATTTACACCACATTTTAAAACATTCTCAAATAATTGCATAACATTGTTTATATTATTCGTTTGACCTAAATCATATAAAATTTGAGGAGCAACCTTCTGCATATCTTTAATACTTGACATAGCGAGCGTTATTGTTTTATTTTTTTCATCAACAATTACATCTCTATTATCCTCACCAAAGCACCATAATTTAGTTTTATATCCGAAAAAAGTATTTGCTTCCGACATAAGTTCGGCAATTTTCTTTTTATTATCTTTTTTCATATAATGAGAAATTGCTACTTTATAAAAATTAGCAGGATAATGAGCTTTAAAATAAGCAATATAAGCACTATCGCCAGCCATACTTAAAGCGTGAGGAGAATTAAAAGAATAAGAGGCAGCATCTTCAATTACTTGCCATACTTTATCAAAATTATCTGTTTTGCCAATTTTTTCAGTCCAACCTTTTAATAGTTGTTCTTTCAATGCTTTTAGTTTTTCAGGGTGTTCTTTATATTTTTTCTTTGAGATACTTTTAATAACCGTATAACATTCAGCCATTGACAAACCAAGATAAGCCAAAATTTTCATTACTGACTCTTGATAAAGTATAAACGAGGAACTCTCTTTAAGTAAATCGTCAATTTTGCTTTCACCTGTTGTAAATTTTTCTCTATGTAAAAAGGTCGGCAAAAGGCTTTTAAATCCAGGTCTAATTCCTGCAATAAATGAGGCACTTTCCCCTAAATTTCTCATTTGATAAATTTGTGCTTTTTTTGCTGTTTCTTTTTTCTCTACTTGGTTTACACAACATACAATTCCTTTAGAATAAATATCCCAAGTAGCATTATCATCTTTAATCAATTCTCTTAATTCATTAAATATTGGCACAGGTTGATTTATACTATCCCAACATTCTTGAATAAGTCCAACAACATCTACAATAAGAAAATCATCTTTTACATATCCGAAAGTATCTAAATATTTTCCCTCGGCACATACAACTAATGTTCTTTTTTTAGTTGATTGAGATACGGCACTTGTCAATCCAATTTCTCTACGAATATCGCCGTCAAAAAGTAAAAAAGCACAAGCGTGAACTTTTAAATTAATTACAATACCTTGATACTCCTTACTCTTGTTGTAAATATCTATATATTCTTTAGGAATAAAATCACTAATGTCAAGTAAATCTTTTGAGTCCTCATCAAGATGTTTTTTCTTTTCCTCATATTCTTTAATTTGTTTAGATACTTCATTTGCTATTGTCGGTTCAATATTATTTACACTTGCATACATTTGCCAAGCTGCACTTGTTTTCATTTTTTCAATAGCCATTAAAGGATAGCAAGACTCTTTGCCAATAAGTTTTCGAGCAGCTTTTACAAAAGGTTCTTGTTGAGCAATGTTAAAGTCACAGTCAGGCATTTGCCCACTTTGTACTCTTTCTTTTGTTAAAAATCGTTCAGGGTAAATAGGAACTTCAGCATTAAATCTATCAAGCGTTGTAAATCCAAGTAGTTTATTTATATAAAAAGATGACATACTACCTCTTGAAGTTTTGGTAAGAATACCACCTTGATTATTTATTGCTTCTTGCAAAATGGCTCTGTTAGTTAAGAAATAGTCAACAACTTTACTATCAATTACTTGTTCTGCTTCATATCTTATCCCCTCTACTCTTGCTTTAGACTTGTCTTTTTCATTTGCATATTCATTATTTAAAATATTTTTAAATATCTTAACTTTTTCCTCATAGGTTTTATCTTTATAAATAGAAGGAATTTTAAATGATTTATCTAATATAATTTCCTGTGCTTTATTTGAATTGAATACATTAGTATTCATTATAGATTGCCAAATTTCATATTCAGATAAAACACCTTGTTCTTTCAATCTATTATAAATAATTTCAATATTTGGAAAATCTAAATACCAACCCTGTTCATCATCATATTTTATCTTTTTATATTCAAGTATTTTTTCTCTTTTAATATCATCTAAATCAGTATCAATATAGTGAGAGTCAAGTCCACAAATTATTTGAATATTATATTCTTTTGATAATTCAAGAATTTTTTGATTTAATTCTTTTTGTTTATCCGTATTATGAGGCTGAATTTCAAAGAAAAAGTTATCGCCAAAATAATTAGCCACTTTAAGCCAAATATTTTCAGCATCATCATATTTCCAACCTGCAACACAAGCAGAAGTAACAATAACTTCATTCGGATTTAAAGAAAATAATAATTCTAAATCTATTCTTGGATTACCATAATATCCGTCAATATTTGCAATAGATAGAATATAGTTAATATCTTCTCTTGCTTTTGGAGTTAAAGCAATTAAACAAATATGGCAATTTGTTCTATCTTGTTCAAGCCTATTTTTAACCCAATAAGCCTCAGTAGAATGACGATATTTAAGTCCATATTTTTCAGCTATCTCATATACTTCAAATTGATTTCCTTGCCAACCGTGTTCGCCTGAAAAAATACATTTTCCATTAAGTTCTTTAATTCTTTTTGCGAAACTTTCATTATTAGTTGGGGAGTCTGCCATTCCAACATTAGAAAAATAAGAGTGATAATGATAATTTTCAATAATAGGATTGTTGACATATTCATCTATGGTATATGGAAATTTAAAAGTTAAATTATCTATAACATTTTCAATTATTTTTTTATCTATATTCATTT
>UMDF01027686.1_pt1 | contig 53706 bp, 59 predicted proteins | sample 1964421 | NCBI WGS metagenome assembly UMDF01 (sample SAMEA4835987, study PRJEB28245) | human gut metagenome | biome: gut microbiome; material: fecal sample | place: Denmark | collected 2008
AATCTTACCGCCGTTATATTTCCAATTACTGTTTGCTCTATAACAACTAGAAGATTCTTCATTATATCTATAAATATAAGATTCATTATTATCTACATTAATAACAAATAAAATAAGTTCAGTGCTAGTAGGAATAACACCAACTATTTTAAAATTATTAATACCATCTTCATGAATACTATTAGCAATTATACTACAATCTTCAAGCCCTTCTTCATTAACAATCATCCTATCGTCATTACTTATCTTAACATTCTTAGCAGCAACTAAAGAATAAGGAACACAATCTCCAGGATGTTTATTAAGACTAAGTTTCTTTTGTATATTCATAATTATTTAGGAAAAGTAAAGTTATAAAAGAACTCATTCCAACCACTATCATCATCACTTTGTTCATCTAATAGAATACTAGTCTTAATATCTTTCTTCATACTTTCCCATAGATAGAAAGGATTAGTTCCATATTGACTAGCAGAAAGATTAAACACAGGATGTTTATATCCTCTCATAAGCATACGAGCCATACAATAATAAGTAAGACCTTGAATTAATTTACCATTAGCAGGTATAACAGGAATCTCACAATGATAATTATCACTATATTGAGTTTCAACATCTTTATAAACAACTGTTATACAAGTATCATTAAAATTAAGTTCAATAGTATTACCTCCAATAAGAATATAATTATGATTTGACTTATCATATCCTCCACGGGGGGTCTGACAATGAGAATGAACTTCATGCTGACATCTTGGACATTCAGTATTATTATGAACTGTATAAACAACAGGATTACATCCTACTTTACCAGTATCAATAACTTCTCTAGTTCTAGAACCATTAGGACAACAATCATCAGGCATACCAAGATAGTCTTTATTAGTAGCACGCTCCGGACTTTCGTCCTCCGCTTGACCCCCCGTAGAGGATGGAGCAGATTCAGTATCACCACATCTATATTTACTAGTATCAGCCCTAGGTACTTCACAACCATTACTATCATATACTTTAAGACCGTCATCAATAAGACAACATTTACTTTTAGCTATCTTATTAATGACGGTTAGTTTCATTTTCTTATCAACTTTACGAAGAACTTTAAGTTCATTCATAGCATCAACACACCAAGCAGGAACTCTAGGAATCCAATCACTTCCATCAGGATTGAAATCATTATCGAGTTTACCGATAATATGTTCTATTGTAATAGTTTTATTGTTTGCCATAATTTATAGATTTATCAAGAATAACTCTACCATCAGCATCAAGCATAATACCAATTTCTTTATATATGTCAAGATAAACTTTAATAAAATCAGAATAACTACCTTTAAATATCATTTCATGATTAACAACATAAACAGATTGTTTAGTAGTTCTACGAATTATATTATTTATCTCAAGTTCTTTAATATATCTATGAAGATGAATAAATGAACAAATCTTCTTAGTTTCATCATTTTCTTTAAGTATAATTTTATTAGAATTAAACTTAATAGTTTTAGCAATATAACAAATAAGTTTAACAATAACTACACTTTTTGCATTATTAGTAATATAATTTAGTAAATCAGTACTTATTTGAGCATATCCTCTACGTTCATAAAAACTTTGAATAATTTTTATTCTAGAAGCTTCAGCTTCAACAATATTAATATCTTTAAGTTCTTTTTCAACAAAAAATGGGCTAGGAATTACTTCTTCAAGAATAATTTCCGTTTCACGAACTTTACGAGTAACAACAGGATTTTTAAAATTAAATTCAGGCATACCTTTATTTGTTTAATGATTAGTAACTTTATCAATATAACGAAAATTCGACCTCCGATGGCGATATTTTAGTTAAAATAAGTGTTAAACACGCCATGGGTGGCGTAACTTTTTTTTATTTTTTCTTCTAACTTATTGATTATCAGCGATTAATAAATGTTAACCCTATCTTATATATATACATACAATAGCAATATTAATAAGTTCAGCATTAAAAAGATTAGCAAAATCATTAGTGGATACTCCCCGTGGAGGATGAGTATGATTAGTATTAGCTAGAATTAGTTCAAGATATATCTCCATCCTCCACGGGGAGTTGAGTGGAGCGAAGCGGAACGTTCAACTACATTACTTTATTTATCACTATATCTAGTTTTATTACCATTATTATGTGCTCCACGTTCATACTTTTGTTGATTAACATTTCTAATATATTTAAATGGAGCATTAGGTTCTCGTTCAAGATAAACAAGAAGTTTACTTCTTAATCCTAATTTAAGATTAAAAATATCATCAACAGTTTTACATTCAGAATTAAGTTGTTTAGCATCTTTACCTCTAAGTTCTCTATTAATATAATTAGCATACTTAAATTTAATAGCACTATAACTATGAGTTCCATTATTAATAAGTTGTATTTCATAAAACTCTTTATTAGTTTTATAAACTACATAAGGAATACCATCATACTTAAGTCCACGAATTTTATATATTTCTGCTTCTTCTTTATCATAAGGCTTAAGACCTGCATTAATAATTTCTTGTTTTTTAAGTCTCGTAGCGTTCCAATCAACATAAGTATCTCTAGGTTTATCTCTATATCTCCAGAAATTAATAACTAAATCACCAATCTCATATTTAAAATGATAAGCATAACCTTCAAGAACACATTTATGAACACCATAACTATAATATCTATGAATGTATTTCTTATAATCAGAAAGACTTAATTCAGAACGTCTTGTAGCAAGTTTAAGAGCAATAATATAATCGTTTGCTTTTTTAGCTAAGTTACAATAACGCAAAAGTTGGAGAAGAACAATACGTCTTTCTCCAACTGTATAACTAAGTTGATTATTAATTAATTGCTCTAACTTATTAATTAATTCAACATTATCATTAAGAAATTGAAACCCATATTCATTAAGATTAATTTTTAAATCATCTTTAATAACTTGATTTTTACTTTTAATATAAGCACGACAATCAGCTTTCATCTTATTTATAACTTCAAGTTCTTTATTATATTTTGCCATATCGTCATTAGAAGTTTCAATAAACTTTTTATAATAATGACTAATATCTATATCTTTAATCATAGTTTATCTAGTTACAAAATTATCAATAGGAGTTTCATTTGTTTGACGAGGAACTTCAATAAGATTACGTTTAAATACAATCTCTTTAAGAACACCAATCATATCTTCAGGAATAAGAAATTCATCATCATCGTATTTAGCTTCATCATCAATAGGGTCATAATTTACATCTTTAGCTTTTTCAACAGTTTCGGTAGGAACAAGATAAGGAATTTCAAATGGAGATTCAATAATAATAGAACCTATATTTTGAAACCAATCTTTATTATTACTAAAGAAATAAATATAACCATTAATATAATCATAAACAGGAAGATTACACATACCTGCAAGATAATGATAAAACTTAGCACTAGCTTCTTTTGCAAATGGTATTTCTATCCCAGTATGTCCGGTAGTTCTAATTGATTGGAAAGGTAAGTTATTAATAAGTCTAACTGGCTTTGGAACTTCTTGTTTAGTACGTTTAATTGCAGGAAGTCCAAGAGTTTGACTATTATATAAGTCACCATCAGGAACATTAATAATAGAAACACGAATACGTTGTTGCAAACCTTTATCAACATATTTATGATTTTCATAACTTTTACGAATTAATTCATTACGACCATGAAGAATAGCATATCGAAGATTACGTCTAAGAGGAATACTATTAGGATTGCCAACAGCATGAGCAAATTCACTAACTAATTGATTAAGACTAGCCATGTTAAGATTGACTTGCGTTTTCTAATTGATGAACTCTTTGTTCAAGTTCATTAATCTTATTAGAATATGTTTCAACTTTAGTTTTAAGTTCATTAACTGTTTCAGCTAATTCGTTATGTTTTTGTTTTATAACTTTAACATCTTGTTCAAGTTCAGTATTATTAGTATAATCAACAATAGAATTTAATAATTCAATTAATAAATTTCTATCTTTATTAGATATATCACTATTTAAAAAACATATAGTTCTAATAATATCATCTTTAAGTTTATCTTTAGTCATAATATATTATGTTTTAAGTTTATTATATTTAATATTATAATAAACTGTTGTAGGAGTAGTATCGAGAAATACAAAAACAGAAAACAAATTAATTAACCAACTACTCCTAGCAACAGTTCCGCGTGGACATATTTAATCAAGTTTAACTGTGGTAAAGAAGCCAACAGGAGCATTAGAAACCGACCGAACCCAATGAGAATAAAAGAGACCAGAGCCAGCCGCAGAACCGCTATCAGCGCGACCGCCCAGCAGAAGCACACGAACAGCTTTATCTGTATCTTGTCCATCATCACCTCTTTTCCAATTATAGTCAGCTTTTTTATTAGTTCCAACTTTATTAGGAACAAAATAAGGACCAAATCTAAAATCAAATTCAGTAATCAAACTATTAGTATTAGCTTGGTCACCTAAGTAGGAATAAATGCAGTAGAACCCCAAGCAGGATTACCTTGTTCATTAATAATTAAACTATCTCCTTTAGATACTCCATCTAAATTAGGTAGATGTTTAAGTCCTTCTGCAAGTTCATTTAGTATATGCTTGTTAAATCTTAACAAGCCATTATACATCTCTACTAAATTAAAATTCATGTTAAGCTTGTTCTAGAGCATCAACTCGACCATCAAGAGAATTAATATTATTAGTATTTTGATTAACTTTAGTTACAAGTCCTTGAAGAGCAGCAATTATAGCATCGTTCTTAGTATCATTACTAGCTTTCATAGCATTAATCGCAGCAACTATATCTGTATTTGCTTTATTAATAGTAGAATTAACAGTATCAAATTTACCACTAATATTAGTTTTCATACTATCAATAGCAGCTTTAATACTATCTAATTTAGCATCAATTTTATCAAAACGATTATTAAGAAGAGTTTGAGTTTCATCTGATTCACTTTTATGTTGATTTTCAAACTCATCAAATTCAGCTTTAACCATTTCATGTAATTCAGTAATCTTTTGACTAATCTCATCAAGATTAACTATAACATTATTTTCTCCAAGCTCATCATGTTCTTTATTACCAGAAATACTAAGTTTAAGATTATTAATAAGTTTATTAATAGCATCTAACTTATAATTAACTCTTTTATCATCTTCCATATCTTTAGAATTTAGTTTGTTACAAATATAAATTATATTATTAATAACAAGTAGTTTAACAATATTATTAACATTTTTTAATTAAGCAGTTTTAGAACTATTAATACCTAGATATTTAGTCCAAGTATAATGTTTACGTTTACTAATATAATTAAGATTATCATCATTAATATGAGCTTCTTCTTCAAAACTTACATCTTTATAAGCATCATGTTGTTTAATATGAAATAGTCTTATAATAAGATATTCAATACCATACCATATATAGAAAAAGATATATAACATCTCTTTCATTTGTTCTGTATGAATAGCTTCATGATTAAGTTCTTTATTACTTAATTCACCTTTAGTAAATATAATACCAAAAAGATTAATAGCTTTATAACCATTAAAAGGAAAATGTTTAGTCTTAATAACTCTCATAACTTTACTATTTTGAAATTTAATATTGTAAATATTTATGTACGTTCATAGAGCCACTTTTTAGGCTCATAGCAAGACTTTCATTAAATCATGTACAGTTAATCAGCTAGGCTTAAAACTAGCCAAATTCGGCAAGCTATACTCCCCGTAGAGGATGGAGCAGGCTTGAATCAGTCAATCAAACCTAGCTAATCAATCTCATACAATCTTAACCAATAGTATTATCAATATCTTTATAGCCAACTCCAAGTTTCTTTAGAATAGGACTAACAACCCAACTCCAAAACACAGGAGCAAGAATAGCACTATTAACAAGCATAATAGCATTATCATATCCAGCAGCAATATAAATACCAGCCATAGTAGCAATACTTATAACTAATATACATCGTTTTTGCCAAGTAAGAACTTTATTATCGCCATTAAAGTAATCAATAACTTTAATAATAATATAAGTTAGAACATTAACAATAAACATAAATCCAAAATCAAAATTACTAAGGATTCCATCTACAATTACATCAATAAATTTGTCCATACTAAAATTTAGATAAATAAAAAAGGAACTCGGAGTTCCGCTAGCAGGTTGAGTAAAACCACATGGCAAACATCCATAAGCATTACGCCCAACTAGACCTGTAACAGTAGGTTCATTTGGAAGAGTAACTACACCATAGATAACATTACAAGTTTTTCTATCAGTATAGTTGATACCAGCCGTAAACATCTTTTCCATTTCGCATTGGATAAGTTTATCTTGATAAGGACGAATAGCTTTAGTAACAGCCAATTCAGCTTTCAAATCAGATAACTCTTTACGGATATCATCATCAGCATCACGAGTATATTTGTAAAGATTAAAATGGTCAGTGTTATTTTTCTCAATAAGAGCATCAGTACGATTACGCCCATCAATGTAAACACCAAACAATTCACTATTCAATCGTTCTCTATCTTCAAAACGTTGATTCTGTTGAGTCAAAGCCCATTGATAAAGACCACCTTGAAGAGCTAAAGTATCTTCACAAGATTTTTCCCATGCTTGAAAAGCAGTAGGAGCACCGCTTCCACTACCAGCAGTAGCACCAAGTACGTTAATATTAGTAGAGCCATCACCTAACATTCCACCACCAGCGCCACCTAAAATACTAGCACCAGCAGAACGACGATTACCAAACAAAGCCCAAGCACCAAGTGCAGTACCGATAATACCAAGAGTTAAACCTGCATTAGCCTTACCGTTTACATCACGACGATTACCACCGTCATAATTCATTCCAGCACCATTATAGCCCTCTGGAACAACTTTCACTTTTTCAATTACTTGCATAATAAATTAAGGTTTAAGTTAAAAAAATAGATTAATACTTGTAGTTTGAACTACATAATCTATAATACTTAAACCGTTATTTTTTGTTTGGTAATTAATATTAATTTAACTTTCAATAGGACTATATATTGTCAATTCACCAATTTTATTAAGTTTGGTATATTTTATTTCACCTATTGAAGTATTGCCATCATCGGCTTTACCACCTTGTGTACCAACATAACATTGAATAGTTTGTTGTCCTCTAAATTCAGAATTACCTGCAATAAAACCAAATCTAAATCTATAATTATCAGTATAATTATCATTATAAACAGTGTTATCTTCATTTAACAAAACTGTATGATATTCATAACTATAATTATCATCACTAGTTATATTAAGAGTTGGTTTATCAAGAGTTAAAGGAGTATCAGTTGTATTAACTTGATTATTCCAAACTTTATATTTATCATTAGGTTTATTTTCATACCAACAATAACCATCACGATGAATATAACCACCACCATGACGAATTATTTTAATATTATCTAAACCAATAGTTTTATCATTAACAGGATTAACTCTAAAGTACTTTACTTCATTATTAGATTTAGCAACTCTTTTAACAACTTCACCATACCAACATTCTTTATAACCACCATGTCCATCAGGCATATTAATAGTTCCATCAGCCAAAGGAAAAATAAACATTCCTCTATTATCAACATCAATTTCATTATTTTTTAATTGCCAAGCATAAACAATAACACCACCTTTATAAGCAGTACATTCAACAGTAACATGACCTCTATGTAATTCTCCAAACCAATTAGCACAAAGATTCATTTTCATTATATCAGGCATTTTATCTTCAAGGTTAATCATAGATTCAATATTAAACATAATACATTCAGCACCTGAGTCAGTATTATCTCCACCCCAATATAGATAAGGAATTTGGCTTAAATTCCAAGACCAACCAACAGCTACATAGTTTAAACTATTAATAGGAGAATTAACATAATATGATTTAGTATCCAAATCTCGACCATCATCACTACCCCAAATATATCTAAGTTGGACACTAGTAAAATCACTAAAATGAATAACAGAAGTAGGCCAAATATGATTAGCACCATCATAAACATGAGCAATATTAGTTTGACCTACTGTTCGTTTCTTAAGAGGTTTAGCAATTCCTCCTTCACGTCCAAGAGTTAAACTCATTATTCATCAATAATATTATAAGTCATTCCAGCAACCGGGGTAATAGTTGCATATTGGGTGGCAGTTCCTGTCCAAATTGGAAGACTAAGTTTATTACTATTTGCACTAGGCATAGTCATGTTAACTCCACATCCATCATTAATAGCTTTTTGAATCTTATCAAGATTAACACTATTAGTAATAGTTTGATTTATTTCTTCTTTAAAGTTATTAAATGTATCATTAGTAACATATCTATTAAGTAAATTATTAACTTCTTCTTTATTATAAGTTTCAGATTTAGTATAATAATTTTTAAACATATTATTAATCTCTTCTTTAGTATAACTTTCCATAGCAGAAGTATCACCCATTACTCTCCATTCAGTACCATTCCAATAACAAATCTTTCCACCACGATATTCAATTTGACCAACAGCCCAATTACTACAAGTAACATTAGGAAGATATTCAGATTCTTCACCAACCATACCTGTAAGTTTACATTTGTTCAAATCAATAGTACCGTTTTCTATAATACCACCTTCAAATACAAGTTCACAACCAGCAGGCATTGTAATAGTTTTACCACTTAAATCAAAAGCATAACGAATAATATAACGAGTATTTTCTTCGTTAAGCATATCTTGAGTAAGAACAGCTTTATAATTAAGATAAATATTATTCTTAACTTGAACTAGATTTTCTTCATTAAAATAATATTTGATATTATCTACTGAATTAACATATATAATACCAAGTCTTGGACGTTCATCAGAAAGACAAGTATTATAAATATTATAGTCTTCACTATTTCCATAAACAGGAGTGTTGACCCCCCGTAGAGGATGAACTCTATCAGTAGGTTCTACAATAGTCCATCTAGTATAATAATTATAAAAACCAACTCCATCATGAATAGTCTTAACTCTAAGAACAAATAATTTATGATATGTATCATAATAAATACCAGCAGTATTACCTAAATCTGTTCTAATAACTTCATACTTATTAGTATTAAGAATTATTTGACCATATTGTTCACAATAAGTATCATCAAGAAAACCATCAAATAAAAACTGTTCTGCATTACTAGCATCATCCTCCACGGGGAGTAAAACCTTGCGAACTATTTTATATCCTTTACCACTTTTATATTCAGGTTCATAAGGTCTATCTTTAAGACTAAGACGATTAACATTACAACAACCCGGACTTAATCTTATAGTAATATCTTCTTCATCTGGATAATTAATAATATTAACTTTACCATCTCCTGCAATCATTTGTTTAAGAGCTTCATTAAGCATATCCCAATCAATAGTTCCATCAGCAATAGGAATTTTAGCACCATTCTCTTCAAGATACTTCTCACTAAGAATTTTTGTCCAATTATCATCAGAAACCCAACTAGTTTCAACACCAGCTTGAAGATTACTACCTATATAACTTTCAGTTATAGATACATTATGTTCAGCATCATAATAACTAATAGTAAGACTATTACGTCTAAAAATAGCAGGAACAGCTTTACGAGTATTAACTCTAGTTCCTTGATATGGAATCCATAAATGATTAAACCTAGAAAGAACAACAGTTAAATCATTATTTGTATCTTTGTCAAGAATATTTTGAAGATAAGTAATAGGAAATACTTTATCATAACTATTCTGACCTAGTTTTTCATATAGTTGTTTATTGTTCATAATTATGTGATTAATTTAAATAACTTTAATGAGTAAATAAACAATATAAGCATTAGCAATATTGTTATGTTAAATAGTATTTTTATCATATTAATTACCAGAACCTTTAAATATAGATACTTTAAATTTTAAATCAACATACGTAAATGTAGCATAACACATATTATTACTTAATCCTTGAATATAACTTGTTACAAATGTCCTTATAACAGTTTTATTTTCTTCAAGATTAACACTAGTTTTAAAACCTGTACTTGGATTATCAAAATTATTTAATTGACAAACATCATTTGTATTATTACCTCTTAATACTTTTACAGTTATACTTCTACTAGTCATCATATTTGATGTACTAAATAAATATAAAAATTGTTCACCAGTACCAGCACAACCTTCAGTTATAGTATCATTATTATACAGTTTTGTTCTCTCAATAGAATTAACTTGAACAGTAAAAGGTTTGTTAGTTTGTTCAAGAATTGCATTACAATGTATTTGCCAATATAATTGAGGGCGTCTAGCATATAAAGTAATAACTATATTATTACTAGTTTTATATGTAGCAGAAAATTCTTCAGCATCAGCATTATTTCTTCCAACTAAATAAATACCGCCATACCATTTATGTTCAGTAGTATCTTCTAATAAGTCAGTACATCCAGCAAATGAATTATTTTTATTATATTGAATAGAACCATAATATTCAGAAGAAATAGTATTACCTACACCATTCCATTTATAACTTTCAGTAATAACAACTTTAAAAGCAATATTTATTCTAAATTCACCATTACTAATTTCATTCCAATCTTTAGCATTATTAATATATACAGTATTATTAATAGCTTCAGTATAATTATCAAAATTATAATCCTTATTTTTATAGCCATATCCAAATAACACTCTTGTATTAGAAGTTATATTTGTTTTAGCACCAGCAGATTGTGTAATATTAATAGATTTACTAACTCCACTATAAGTAGCAGTAACAGTTGTACTTCTACTTGTTGTAGTAGTTCTATTACCATAAGTAAGTTTACTACCGCTAGTAGTACCGCTTAATGTGCCATCTCCAGATTTACTTAATGTAGGACTACCATTTTCAGTTTCAGGAAAATTCTGTCCAACTCCATTCCAAGTATATTGTCTACTACGAACAGCACTACAAGTAATAGTAGAACTACCTCCAGCAGCAGCAATATTAGTAGGACTAGCAGAAATACTTACTGACCATGCTCCCCAACTACCATAAACTTTACTACCTGCTCTTTGTTCAATATCGCAAAAATTAATAGCACCATTATAATTTGCAATAACTCTAGTTCTTCTAACACTTGTACTAGTATTATTACTATAACTTAAAGTACTACCACTTAAAGTTCCACCACCACTTCCTGCACTAAGACTTGGAGTAGCATTTTCTGTTTCAGTTCCACCTGAACCTGCAACGCCATTCCAAGTCCAAGTACGAGAACGAGAAGCACCATAATAAATAGTAACAGAACCGCCTGATGCCGCAACAGTATAACTACTAGCACTACAACTTACAGACCAACTAGACCAACTTCCATAAATTTTAGCTCCTGCTGATTGATTAATAGTAATATCTTTAGTTGCACTATCAATAGTTGCTATAAATACAGAACTACGGGAACTAGTAGAAGTATTATTACCATAACTAACAGTAGAACCACTTAAAGAAGCTGCACCATTAACTTTACTTAATGTTGGAGAACCACTAGCATTTTCAGTATAAGTTGTTCCTGTACCATTCCATTGCCAAGTACGACTTCTAGTAGCAGAAGTAGATAATGTAGCATTTCCACCAGCAGCAGCAATAGTTGTTACATTAGCACTTAAACTAATAGACCATGCTCCCCAACTACTATAAGTTTTAGAACCAGCATTTTGAGTTACAGTAGTATCTTTAGTTACAGAATCCATTGTAGCTCTAATAACTGTACTTCTAGCACTTGTAGAAGTATTATTATCATAACTTACTTTATTACTAGCAAAAGAACCAGCACCACTAATTTTACTAAGAGTAGGAGTTCCAGTTCCTGTTTCAGTTCCACCACTTCCACTAACTCCGTTCCATGTCCAAGTTCTTGTTCTACTTGCAGAAGTAGTTATATTTGAACTACCTCCACTAGCAGCAACATTTCCACTATTAGAAATATTAACTGTCCATGCAGACCAAGCACTATATTGTTTAGCTCCAGCAGCTTGACTAATAGTTATATCTTTAGTAGTTGAATCAATAGTAGCACGAATAACAGTTGATTGACCACTTGTACTAGTATTATTTCCATAAGTAACTTTAGGACTAGTCCAATTACCTGTACCACTAACTTTACTTAATGTAGGACTTCCATTTCCAGTTTCTGTACCACCAGAACCGGCAACACCATTCCATGTATAACTTCTAGTTCTACTAGCACTAGTTGATATAGTAGCTGTTCCTCCTGTTGCTCCAATACTAGTTTTATCAGCACTAATATTAACAGTCCAACTAGACCAACTTCCATAAACTTTAGCACCAGCTGATTGTGTTATAGTAATAGACTTAGAAACACTATTGCTAGTAGCAGTAATAGTTATACTACGACTATTTGTTGTAGTATTATTACTAGCTGTAACAGTTTTACCACTTAAAGTAAATCCACCAGCACTACCACTAAGTGTAGGTGTAGCAGTTTCAGTATCAGTATGTGTAGTACCAACTCCGTTCCAAGTCCAAGTACGAGAACGACTAGCATTAGTAGTTATCGTAGATGAACCACCACTTGCAGCTATCGTTTGCGCGCTTGCCGAGATAGAAACAGTCCAAGCAGACCACGCTGAATACACTTTTGCGCCTGCCTGCTGCGTTATCGTAACCGTTTTGGACAATCCTACATAACTAGCTGTAAGTGTCGCTGAACGGGCTGAAACGCTCTCGTTTGATGTAAATTTTATTTGATTTCCACTAAGACTAGCACTACCACTAATACTAAGAGTAGGAGTAGCAGTTTCACTATAAACAGTACCAGTGTTATTCCATTTATAAGTTCTACGGGCAACATTAGCAGTAATAGTTCTAGTACCACCTTTAGCTTCAACACTAGTTCCATCAGTTTGTAAATCTAATACCCAATTAGTATAAACTTTAGCTCCAGCAGCTTGATTTAAAGCAGCACTAACTTCTTTAGTTTGTTTATTTTCTAAAGTAAATATAACAGTTAAAGTCCCACTTTTAGTATTAGTAGATTCATTATTAGGTATAGTTAATACATTATTACTTATACTACCTAAAGTAGTAGAACTAGTAAAACTAGCGGTAAGATTAACAACAGTTTCAATCCAAGTTCCAGCATAAGTAGAACCCTTGGTTATACTCCCCGTGGAGGATGCATAATCAGTTCTCTTATATCCACTTTTAACAGAACTAGTAGGAAGTTTTAAATCATAAACACCACCAGTATTAGCTATACTACTATTAACTACTGTTAATGTACTAGTATCATATATACTAGCTTTACTACCTTCAAATGTAACAGTATAACTATCTTTAGCTTCTGTATCATCAATTAATACAACTAACTTACCATTAGTTATAACTCCTTTTTCTATTCCATCAAATAAAACTTTAACTCCATCAGTAGGAAAAGTAACAGTATAAGAAATAAATCTTTGTTCCCATTCTAATTCTACATTATGAGTTATAGGTAAATAACCACTGTTACCACTAATAGTTTGAGATTTATAATGTTCAGCAGTAATATTAGCAGTATAATCAGTCTTAACAGGAATAGTAAATACAAATTTAGTATTATTTTCACTTATAACAGGAGTATAACCATTAATAGTAACAGTTCCGGAAACATTTAATTTAAACGTAATAGTAATTTCAGTATTCTCTGGATAAACAAGTTTAGAACCTTGATATATTTCAAATACATCTATACTACCAAGTTTAATATCATGTATTCCAATATCTCCTTGATATATAGCCATAACTTAAGCTTCTGATTTAACTATATAAGTAGTATTGTTATCTTTTTGAGCAATAGCTGCATATTGAACAGCAGTACCAATCCATATTTTAGGATTAACTATTGGCTCAACAGTAAGAGCAGACAATCTATAAAGAGTTTGGTCAATTACTTGAATAGTATTATAAGTATAAGCTCCTGTGTTATCAATAGTAACATGTCCTATATATGTATCTGCATCCCATACTATTACAATTACACTACCACTAACTCTAACACTATATTTTCCATTATCATCATAAAATATAGAATTAGGTTTATTAATGGCAGAAGTAAATCCATTAAAATTAGTAAATATAGAATTTATAGCAGTTAATACTTCTCCTTCAGTAGCACTATTAAGTATTTTAGTAATTATAGCTCCAATATTATAATTATTAACAAGAGAAAGACTACTTATAGCTACAAAAGTATTAATACTTTTAGTTTCTTCACCACCAACTCTAGCTATACCTTTATCCCAACTTAAATCGATTTTATTAATTCCACCAGCAGAAAAATAAGTAATTGTAGCACTAATATCGTTACTACCTACAACAATTCTATCAAAATTAACTCTACTATTATTATTATCAACAGCAATAATACTTCCACCTTTTAACAGTATTTCTTTTACTTCATCAAAAGTTTTATCGCAAGTAAATTCTTTTTGTCCATTAGTATATATTCCAGTAGGAACAGTTATAACTACACCATAAACAGGAATAAATCCTTCAGGTGTACTTTTATTTTCATATAATTGTTGATTAATATCTTGCATAACTTTATAAACTTTAAATGGTGGCACTTATTCAGTACCACCATGATTAATATTAAGTTGTTTTCTTTTTAATAACAAGTTCATAACCAGCAGGAATTAAAGCTTTAATAGCATCAGCAATAGCTTTATCAACTTCCGCTTTAGTATAAGTATTTTCTACTGTTGGTACATTGTTAAACTTATTATTAATTTCTTCTTTAGTATAAACATTATTACTAAGTTCAGTAATTTGATTAGGTAAAGTTTCATCAAGTTTAACTTTATCAGCAGCAGACATAACCCCAGCTACTGAAGTAGTAGCAATAGGTATATCTACATGACCATGAGGTTGTGCCGTATAATGGTCATCTTGGCCAGTTACAAATTCTTTACGATAATAATGGTATTTTAGTTGTACATAATCTGCATACGCTTGACCAAATTCTATGGTATCTACAACAGTATTTGGTAAACTATTAGCTATCGCAGTAGTTTTTCTACCTTTACCACCATCATAAGCAGTACCTGTAACTTCACCTAAAGCTAAAGTTTCAGATATAACTGCATATTTAGTTCCAGACCAACGATAAGTTTTACCACTATATTCAGTATCTTCACTTATATCAACATAAATTTTACCTTTTTCAGGAGTATAATATACAGGAGCATCTTCTATATACTTTTCAACAAAATGAGTTTCATCAACATAATATCCTTCAAGAACATCATCAACATAACTAGGTAATTGACTTGCTGGGACTTTACCATCTCCATCAAGACTAGCAATACCATTTGCTACACCACGTTTAGCTTCAATAGCTTCATTACAGAATTGAATAATCTTCTCTTTAATAATAGGATAATTATCTATATTACTAAGGATATATTCAACTGTAGATTCAACCTTATTTTCAATAACAACTTTAAGATTAGGATGATTATCAATATTATCAAAGATATTTTCTATATTACCTTTAATAACATTAAGTAGTTCAGTAAAATTATTAATATGTTCAAATATATAAGTAACTCTAGCTTCTACTTTAGTTTCAATAAGATTCTTAAGAATAGGAAATCTATCAATATTATTGAAAATATAATCAACTCTACTATTTACAGCATTATTAATACAAGTAACAAGAGCAGGATAATTATTAATATTAGCAAATATATTCTTAACACAATTACAAACTAAATCAGAAAGAATACCAATAAGTTCAGGATAATTATTAATATTATTAAATATATAATCAACTCGTTCATTAATATTATTCTGTATAGCTTCTTGTAATTCTGGATATTGACCAATATTCTTAAATATATCAACTACTTTATTAACAGTATTAGTAATAATAAGATTCTTAATTGCAGGATAATTATCAATATTATTAAATATATTACCAATAGTAGTTTCTACATGAGAATTAATAGCATTAGTTATGAATTGATTAAGAGCAGGATAAGAAGAAATATTATTAAAGATAGATTCAGTCCATTGTTTAATATATTGATTAAATATCTCTTTAAGCTCAGGATATTCATTAATATTATTAAATATATCTCTAATAATAATAGGCAAACTTTCAACTGTACTATTCTTAATAATTTCAACTAGTTTAGGATAATTATTAATATTATTAAACACATTAATAACAAACTCGTTAATAAAACTAGTAATAACATCAAGAAAATCTTTATAATCACCTATATTAGTAAATATTTCTTCAAGAGCTTTAGACAAATCTTTAATAACAGTATCAAAAGACCATCCTTCCCAATTGTCAGGATTAGTCCAAGCTTCATCACTAATATCATCACTATTATATCGTTGAGTCCAATTAACATTAGTTTCATCACGATATGTTATAATATATCCTTTACGACGATAAATTTTATCAAGTTTATTAACAGTATCGGCAAAAGTACCTTCCCAAGTTAAATAAATACTATTACAAGCGGCAAGTATTCTATCTAATCTTGTTCCAGTTACACCATCAAAAATAGCTTGAATAACAGTCAAAGGATAAATATTATATCTAGTATCAGTTTCTTCACAATACTTATCTAGTATATGAATCGGCATATTGCCTTCTTTATCACATTGAACTTTACTAGGATCAAAAGATTGGCAATTAGTACCAACAAAAACATTCTCTTTTAACATAATTACCAAGGATTAGAAACACGTTTAATATAATGTAAAGCAACAGTAGGTAATAGTTTATTAATAGCAAGATAATTTCCTGTCCAATTATCTGTACTAATTTGTGTCCACACCATTTCACCATTTCTACTAATATTAGGTCCAGTCATATACCAATTGGTATTTTTATTAATATTTAAATCCCAATAATTAGTTTTAGTAGTACCATAAGGATAAGTATTTCTACAATCTTGATCCAAAGATCTACCATGATCATTTGCTCGCCAGTTACTAGGAACTACAACATGATGATTACCATCACCACATTTACCAGAACTAGCGGCAATTGCATGTTGATGTAATGGTAAATCACTACCACCAATATAAAAACCGTAAGCTCCAATATTTAAACCGGGAGTAGCAGGGTCATAAGTATCACCTACATTTTTAAGAACAGTACTCCAATCAAGAGTATTTTGTTTAGGATTATTATAAATATTAATACCACCACCTATATAACCCATAACAAATCGTCCTTGAGCAGCAGTATATATTTCCCAACCTGTTGGAGGTGTAGTAGTATCCCAAAGCATAATAGAACCAATAGGAACAACGGCAGCAATCCAAGCTTGAATTTGACTAGCAGCAACTCCACCACCTTGTCCACTTCCACCACCTTGTCCAAATCCTTCTCCAACTAATTTATTTTTAATATCAGTATAGAGAGAATTAAAATCTACATCAAGTCTACTAGGTTTAGTTTCACTGTCTGCAAATTTATTCATAACAAGATATTTACCAGTTCTAGCTTCACCAAGTTGAGTAGTGGACATAACATTATGAGTGCCATCACCTCCTGTTCCGCCACCGCCGCCACCGCCGCCAAGACCTGCAATAATATCATTAATTTCTTGCTTAGTATAATAATTATTAAGCATAGAATTAACAATATTTCTTACTTCTTCTTCAGTTAATCCACCACCGCCAGAACCTCCACCGGCAGCATTAATAGTAATAGTACCATCATTATTTTCAACAAAAGTAATATTAGTACCCGGTCTAATCTTATTTTTAAACATTGATACATAATTACTTTCAAAATATTGTTTATACTCATTACTGATATTACTACCATTTTGGTTTATTTTATTAAGAATCTCTTCAATCTTATTATTAATATATTGCTCAAGATTATTAATACTACCTTCTATACTACTATTTAAATCTCCAATCTTATTATAAATATCTTCAAATTTAGCATTATATTCAGTAATAAGATTATTAATTCTAGTGTTAATATCAGTTATATCTTGTTGTAATTCAGATATTTGTTGGTCATGAATTTCAAGATGGTCATTAATCTTTTTAAGTTCTGCAAGAAGCCAAGCATAAAACTTTTCCATCTCTTCTCTTAACTTCTCTAAGAAAGCTTCAAATTCAGCACGAGTAAGATAAACAGATAAATCAAAACCCATACTTACCCATTTTTCTCCATCCCAAAACCAATAAAAATCATTGGTATAAGAACCACCCCAACCTGTAATTTCAACTTGTTTATTATCTTCGCCTAAATCAAGAGGATGATAAAGTATTTGACCTTTAGCCCAATTTCCATCAAGAGATATAGATTCTTTATCAAACATATCTTCTTGACGATAATTACTAAGAAGTCTACATTGATTTAATTTAACTGCACCATCATACATTCTACCACCTCTCCAAAGAATAATACTATTATCTGGAAGTTCAATAGTTTGTCCAGCTAAACAATAATCATATTGAAGTATATAAATAGTATTAGGCTCGTTAATCATATCTTGAGTAAGAGTATTAACACCACTAATCATATTCTTACGAAGATATTTACGAGCCTTTCCACTATAATCATTTGTATTATAGTCTTTATCTGCAAATTTAAGAAGATTATCAACAACTGTTAAATCTTCTTCATCAGCTGCATTAGTAATCTGTGAAGCAGTAAACATTTGTTTAACAGATTCACTAAGCATATCAGGAGTAATCTGACCTTCAAGTATTTGAACAGCATTATCTTCAAAATACTGTTTAAGCACTTGTGCCATATAATTAACTACAACATTACGACGAAGATAGTTATCTTGAATATTAATACCAAATTCATCAGCAACTGCACGTTCTGCAATTGCTCTTGGAAACATACCACTAAATGATTCTACAAATTTAGAACCAATTTCAGAATCAGCTTCAAGATGCCATTTCTTTGCATTAGTAACAGGAGTTATTTCATCAAGTATATAACTCTTTTTAGTTTCAATAACATAAACTTCACAACCTACTCCAATCTGTTCCCAAGTAAGAGCATCTCTATCTTCCATTGTAGATACTACAATTCTAGCAGCTTTAAGACCTCTTTGAACAACAGCAATAAGTTCTAGTATTTCTTTCTTGAAAGTTTCATAATCAATAACTAAATCTTCTCGAAGTTTAGCAATAGGTTGCCAATACTCTTCATTAGATAAAGGAATACCAGCAGGAACAGCTTTACGAGATATATAGCTAGCATAGAAACCGTCATGAACTATACATAGTCTTTCATAAGGTCTATCATTCCATTGACCATTACAAGTAAGGCTAACTTTACCAAGTTCTTCTTCTATTGTTTTCATACGTTCTCTAAGTTTACTAAATTCATAGTGTAGACCCCCCGTAGAGGATGGAACACATTCACATTATTCATTATCATAATCAACATCACTAAGACTATAAGTTTCATTATATTCTTTACCTTCTTCTTTCTTCTCCCAAAGTTTACCAGTTTCAGTGTCAATATAAAATTTAGGAGCATCTCCACAACTAACTATTGCATGAATTTTACCTTCTTCATCAACAGGAAGCGTAATAGAACCACTATACTGAACTTGTTCACTACCTTCATAAATAATATTAAGTTGACCTTTAATATATTTAAGAAGAGTTTCAGCAAGTTTATCTTGACCAAGTTGATATGCTGCCATAGCAGATTGAAACATATTCCAACAAGTAACAATATTTTTATTATTACCTTTACAAGTAGCAGAACAATCATTAAGCATATCAACACCATATTGTGCCATAAGAACTAATAGTTTGTGATAAACACAAACATATTTGCTAGGAACAGTCATATAAACATATTGAGGATTAATTTCAACTTGTTCAGTTCCATCAGCTTTTACATAGACACCATTAACATAATTATCATCTATTTGTTCACTCATTCTATCATCAAGTTATTGTATGAATTAATAATTGATTTTTGTTGCTCATCAGAAAGCAATTCTAATGCTTCTAGTGCTTGAATTAAAATTTGCCCTTGTGTTAGTTTGCACCAATTTTTTTCGTTCAATGGGAAGCCTAATTCTGCTATTCTCACCTGTTTTTCAGCCATGCTTGCAATGCGTAATTGCATCTCTTTAGATAGCTGTTTTGGATTATTAATATAACCTCTTATCATAATACCATTTTATTTAAATGCCTTATTAATAATATAAGCAGTATAATCATTAACTCTAATATCAATACGTTTATTAAACGCAAGAATACGTTGATTAGAATTAAGATTTTTATTATAGACAATATTTATAATATCACCATAAATATCTTCTTTCCATTCTTCTTTCATATAATGACTAAGATAATCTTCATCACCACGATACATATTAAGTTTAGAATAAGTATCGTAATAAACACTATTAACTAAGTGTCTAGCATTATATTCTATTTGGTCACGATTACTATCGACATTATTAGTAATAATAGTTGAAGCAACAAATTTTGTACATTCTGATGCCGCATTATTTATAGCAATAGAAACAACAGATTTAGATTTTTCTCTATCTTTTTCAATAATATCTCTAGTAACTATGTTAAGAAGTTTGGCAATATCATCTAAAGGATTTCTTTTGTTATTATCAATTATCTTATTAATTATAAGATAAATAACAATAACAATACCGGGAATAAGACCTTGTTCAAAGGCATTTTGAATTAATTCCATTTTTATAGATACAAGAATAGGGACTATCAGTATCAACACTAATGCTAATACCAATAGCCCCTATTCGATTAATATTACCTAATATTTACCTAATCGAGTCGGGTAATAGGTTATGCTTTCTCTTCAGTAGCAATAGCTTTAAGGATATTTTCAATAGTTGCAATAGCAGTAGCTCCAGTAGGGAATGCTATTTGTACAATCTGATGAACAACTTCATCTCTAGTTTTCATTTCACGTGGAACAGCAAAACGAAGAGTAAAGATAGTATATCCAGCATCTGCACTATCAGGTTGCTTCAAAGGATTAATAGGATATGCAGGATACAGTTCAGTATAAGTATCACGGTAAGTATATTCAATACCTGCATCAGCAGCAGCTTTATTAGCTAAATCAGTAATATAAGCAGCGTCACCATAAGCAGGTAAACCGTGATCTGTAACTGTAACAGCTATACCAACTAATTCATCAGCACCAAGAATTTTATAATCAATACCTTTAGACTCAGCAGTTAAAGTAATTTTAGCATCAGCAACTGTTGCTTTAATACCATGACCAATAGTATTGTTATTAATCTGATTAGCTAATTTCTGCGCTACATCATTTGCAGTCGGATTAAGACCTGTATGAATAGTAGCTGTCCAGCAATTACGTTCATTGAACTTTAATCCTTTCTTCACAATCATTATAGAATAATCAGAATAAGCATTAACATCGCCAATAGTAAGATTAGCAGAGAAAGTAGTAGCAGCCTGATAAACACCTTTAACAAAAGTAAGATGTTTCTTATAAGCAGGAAGAACTACAGGACCATTTGCTTCACGACCAAGATTAATGTAAAATTTGTCAGTAATCTTAGTACCGTCAGCGTCAATTAGTTCCTTGCTATTAGAAAGATAAGTAAAAGCAACCGCTCCAGCAGCAAGAGGTAAACTTGCTCCATAATCGACATTGCCCGCTAACAAAAACTGTCTCATTTTTAATTTAATTTAGAGTTTAACTTTGTTTATCAGCTCCATTAGAAGTAGCACCAATACTAGCAAGATAAATCTGTACTGCACGCATAACTATTTCACTATGTAAATATGGAGGTAAATCACAATTAACCCAATTACTTTCATTATCTTCATCAAATAGAACTTTAGCAGGTTCCTTAATATAAAGATATTTAACTAATTCAGGTTTAACTGTATTATTACGTCCAGTGTATATATTAGCTTCAATAGCAGATTCATCTCCAAATACAGTAACTATCGGAGCATCTTTCGCAGCACGATTACAAAAATCTCTTAGCGTCTGACCTAAATCTTCAGCCTCAATAATTCTGCAATCATAAATTGTCTTATTATTATAACTAACTTGAAAGCCTGTATATAGCATAATACCGTCGCTAGGAATAGTAATTTTATAAGGGTCAACTTCTGTTCCATTACCTGTAATTTGTCCGCCGTTAACAGTACCCGCTGTATATAAAGTTCTAAGAGCATTTACAGGACTAATAGAAGCATTTTGTCGAGCAACCTTATCATTATAAGGAACTGGTCCAACGTTTTCTACTATCACATTTCTAGCTTTCTCAATTATAGCAGTATTAAGACAAATATCTATATCTTCCATGAGAATAGCACGGACGGTCTGCATACCCATCTGCTGTGCTAGTTCTCTGAACGTCACGTGCATCTCCCCAATGTTCATAATCAAATGTTTTTAAGTTTGTTTTTATAAGCACTAACAAGAGCACTATTAGCAGGATTCTTAAACCATGTAACAGCTTCCTTAACATTAGCACCAATGAACTCACCATCAGGAGTGGTAATATTCTGATTATGAATTGCTCTGATAAATTCTCCACGAGAAATAAGAACCTCAATTAAAGATTTAATAGTAATATCTTTATCATTACAAAGTTTATTAAACTTAGCAGGTTCATTTGTACTAAATTTATCAAGATGTGATTGTTTATCAACAGTATCCATAGCCATACCGTTAGGAATATTAATATTATTGGCAACACAGTATTGAATAAATACAGCATCAAACAAATCACTATTCGTGAGAAGTTTAACATAATTGCCTTTAGCAGAATTAATTTCCTGACGATGTTTAGCAAGACGCTCAGCTTCTCTTTGGTCATCTTTAAAATAAAATCTAATAGATGGGTCAGAATTAATAAGAGCAATATCTTTAGCTACATCTTTATATAATAAACAATGACGATAAATTAGATAATCATCAAGAACAATAGGATAACCATATTTATACTTTTCACTTTCAAGAAGATTTAACTTAGTAATCTTAGCTTCAAGAGCTTCTCTAAGTTCTTTAACTCCTTTACGGTCACTATTCATATAAGCAGTTTCAATAGCTTCTTCTTCAGCTCTAAAACGAAGATAATCTCGTTTACGATTCCAAAAGAAAGAAATATCAAAAGTCTTACCTAGTTCATCAACTGAAACACTAATATTATTAAGATAAGCCTTAACCCGTGAAATAAAGTTTTCATTATTAGGAGCAAGACCAATTAAAGCAGGAAAATAAGATTCAATCTCACCTTTATTAGAAGAAAGAGTACGAGAACTACGAACACAACTACCAATCTTATCCATTCGTTTAGGTAATGTTTTATCATTAACTCTACGATATAATGAATAATTAGTAACTAAATTAATAGTAATAGTTCGTTTTTCAGTATAAGGTTCATCAAGACTTTCATCTCTAAATCCTACTGTATTAGCAGGCTGTTTATCTACTCCATCCTCTACGGGGGGTATAACCTGTTTATCTGTATTTATATTAGAAGCAGCAGGAGTATTTTCTCCTGCTTTATTAGCTTCATTTACTTTGTTAAAATCCATATCTTAAATAGCTTCTTTTAAATGATTATAATACACATTTCAATAAGAACATCTTAGTGGTATTATCTACCTGCAAACCAATAGAGCCTTTAACTTCATAACGAGCCATATCAATTTCAGTAGCTGCATGATTAGTATTAGGTAATCCCCAGCAAGCAGGAATATCAGTCATACCTTCAATAACTTTAGCTTTATAAGCCTGTCCTTTTTGACGTACTATACGAACATTCTGATTACCTTTATAATTACTCATATCAATCAAAGCAGCTTGATGAGAAGTAATAGGCAAGCCAGTAGTAGGATGAATCATACCATTTTGCTTAGCAGCTTCAGCATCAGTACCCTTATCGAAATAAGCATTATGAATAACAGTAATGATATATCCATCTGGAGTTTTATACTTATTAAAGTAACGTCCATAAGAAAGACCATCACCATTATCTTGAATCATCTTTTCACCAAGAGGAGTAATAAATCCGTTTTCTTTAGCATCAGTTCTGATAGCCATTTCAAAGTCACGAATAAATCCTTTACCGCCCATAAGAGCTACATTCTTATCACCATCTTGAGTATCACGGTCAAGAACATCACCGATTGTACGTTCAACTTTGTTAAGAGTCAGAATTTCACCATAAGTATCGTAGTTAGATTCACGACAAATTTCTAACATACCAGCAGTACGAGGAATAGGTTTACCATTATCATGGTCTTTCAAAGGAATAGTACCATCAGGTAAACGGTTATATTCAGACTTCCACAAACGTTCTTCATTCATTACTCTCATGTGCAAGTTGAACTGTCGCATCTCTTCGTTAATCCAAAGATTAGAAGTACCACCATTATCATTTTGGAATTGATATTGAGTAACAACATTAGCAAGATTACCAGCTATTTCTTTAGAATAACGATAAAACTCAAGTTGAGAAGTCATTCCAGCAGGACCCATAGTATTGCTTCTATTACCTTTAGAATAAGATTCAGAAACAGTAGGAGCACTCATTGCCCAATACATACCTTTAGCCAACCATTGAGGGTCAACATAAGCATCAGGATTAGGAGAAGTAAGTTTCAAAAGATAAGCATAACCATAAGCAGATTCACCTAAGTCTTTCTGAATACGAACTTGAGTAACACCATCAGGAGCAGTAAGGCCATGTTGTTCAATAAACCAATGAGTGGAGAAATGAACTTCAAATTCACTACCATTTTGACCGGGTTGAGTAACAGCAGTATTAAAGTAAGTTACAAAGTCTGTAAACTTCATACGACCCATAGTTTTCCAAGTCCATTGTACAGTAGCAACATCTTTAATACCACGACTACCTTGACCTTCAGTAATAAAACTTAAAGGAAAACGGTCATCATCCATACCATAATTATAAGTCAGAAAACTATTAATTTCTTCTGGCTTTTGAAGTTGAAGATAAGCAATTGATTCTTCATTAGAATAACCTCTATCTTCATAACGAGTTTGTCCAATAACACGTAATGTTTTCATCTACAAATTTACTATTATGTTAATAACCAAAACGCTCATCTTTCAGAACGTCTTTTTTACTGTCAGGTTTAGTTATTTTAATAGCTCCTTTTGTAGATTTACGTTGACTAGCAGTAAGTTTCAACTTTTTAGCTTCTTTATCAGAAACAGCCATTTCTATCAAACTATCATAACCTTTACCTGTATATTTAAGCCAAGCCTTAAGCAGTTCTTCATCGCGTCTTTCAGCAGGAGATAACTTCATTAAATCATTTTCATAACGAGAAAGTCCTTTATCATCAACTTGATAAACATAATTGAAGAAATCTTCTGGAGTAGTAGAAATTTGTTTTCCATTACGTTCAATAATAACAGTTTCAGGAATACGATAACCAGCAATTTGTCGTTTATCAATACATTCTTTAACTCCATTCCAAAATTCCACAAGTTGTTTCTCTTCTTCTGCTTTAACTCGCATAGCTTCTTTAGCATTAGCTTCACGCATTTCGTTATCAGCTTTCTGAAGAGCTTCAAGTTCTTCTTTAGCAACATTGAAAAGTTCATTACTATCTTTAAGATATTGAATATACTTATCAACATTACCACGACGATTAAATTCCTTAAACGCCTCACGAACAATAGCTTCTTGTTGACTTACATTATTTTCATCTACTTCAATACCGCTTCTATCTCGAAGTTCACCAAAGCCTTCAAATGAATTACCATTTGCAACATAATAATTAAGAAAATCACCAACGATAGGATAGTCTTCAAATAATTTATTAACACCAGCTTGAGCAAATTCATCACGTTTTAAATCAATAACGGATTGAATATAACTTGCAACTCCTTGAGGAGTATTATCAAAAGCAACTGGTTTACCATCTTCTGAAGTAACAGAAACACCTACAAGTTCTTGAATCGATTTAACATCAATAGTATTTTCTTCTTTAGTATCTTCTACTTCAAATTCTTTAAGATAAGCAGCAACTTCATTTTTAGCTTTAAAGATATTACCTTTATCGTCAATAAGATTACCGTCTTTATCAACAGTATATTTATTATCTCCATCTTCGATAATAGTACCTTCTTCTAAACCATGTTCAGCATCAGTGTCATTCGCTTTGTCATTAAGCTTACCCCCCGTGGAGGATGAAGATTGGTTATCTTTATTAGCATTAGAATCACTATTCCCATCTCCATTACCATTATTAGTAATATCATCAATAGAATTACCATCAGCATCTAACTGCCCTGTTTTACCTGTATCAAGGTCTGTAATGTCGTCAGTAGGTTTTCCATCACCATTAGATGTTTCACCATTAAAACCAAAACTATCAAAATTAGGCATAATTCTTTGTTTTTAATTAATTACTATATCACAAATATAAACTATAATAATAATATGAGTTTTACTTGTATCGTTAAAATATGTTCACCTTTAAGCCGATTTGCCGACTAACATACTATTGCTAACTAGGATATTTATTACTAATAACCTATCCTGTCGCTTTCAGAGAAGCCGTGTATGAATCAAATTTTATCATAATGATTAATCTATCACGAAATGAATAAAGTGCTTAAAATGAGCTTAAAATGGCTCATGTGATGTAAAGAAAAATGAAAATGGGCTGAACCTACTTTCACAAGCAAGTCCAGCCCTATTATGAACAAAATTTAGAAGTACAGCCGATTATTTACTTTTGCTATCATAACGATTTTTATTCGTTTTTGCAATCTTGACTTTATCATCACTTTCTTTAAGTTTAACAGCTAATTCTTTTTCTTTAAGTTGTGCTTCAACAGAAGTCTTTTGAGTATCTAAACTAAGTTTACTACGTTCAAGATTAAGTCTAGCATTTTCCATACGTTCTTCAGCTTGACTCTTTTCAGCATCACTAAGACCATTATCAAAACTCATAATATTAGCATTTGCTTTCATAGCTTCAATTTGACCATCAAGATATTTTTCAACTCTAATAGTTTCTCTATCTTGTTCTGCTTTTCTATCAATCTTAGCAAGTTCAAATTCTTGACGAAGTTGTTCTGTTTGTTGAGAAACACGTTCAACATCAAGTTCATGCTCACGTTGAATATTTTGATACTTATCAATAAGCTTACTAATTTGAGCAACATTATCTCCACGTATAGCAGCATTAGCCATATCCATATTACCATTTTGAGTAGCACTAAATGCAAGTTGTTTATATTGTTCAAGTTTCTCGCGTTCTTTAACAGAAGTTTTACAAGTAACAATATAATTAGCAAATATATGACTATTAACATCAAGACTTAAATATCTAATATCACCATCTTTAGTTTTATAAGAAGTATTAAGACCATCAATCCAAGCAAGTTTAGTATAATCCATTTCAGCTTGATAATCTCGTTCTCTCATTTTATCAAATATAAATTCAATAATAACAGAACCCATACTTCCACGAATAACTGCTTCATCAGTAACTCCTTTACCAGCACTATTAGCAATCTCACCATAACGTTGTGGAGTCATATCACATTCCATTTTAGCAGTCTGTTCAATCTCTTGAATAAGTTGTCCAAGTTCAGTAATATAATTATTCATTCGACTTTCAAGATAACGAACATTTTGTGCTTTAACTAAATTAGCATCATCTTCATCGTCAATATAAAGCACTCCATCAGCAGCCATACGATATATAGTTTCAGCAGGTTTTTTACCAAGAAGAGATTTAGCAATCATAAGAACATTCATCTTATTTTTAGCAATAGCCATTTCTCTATGATAAGAAACTATATTACGAAATACTTGATAAGGAATAACTGTATCTACAACACTAAATCTTCCAAAACCAGGCAAAAGTTCTGCAATACCATTATAAGGAAGTTTGCCATTTCTATTATAAGCAATAGGACGAGCCTTATAAGGATATATGCTTGTAGCACGAGAACCAATCCTAACGCTTTCATAGACTTGAGGTCGCCACACCCATTCAATACTAATATCACCACTAGCAGGGTTAAACTGATAAGTTTCATCAACAATTCTTGTTGTAACAAATGCTCCATTACTATATGTAAGAATACCTTCTTTTATTTCACCTCTCCAAACAGTATGCCAAACTTCAAATAAACCATTATTAGCATCACGAGCTATTATATTAGTGTTCTTAATATGTTGCAAATCATCTTTATTAAATTTACTACATATATCACCAAAATAATACATATATTTATCCCAATTTAAAAGTGCTTTATCGCTAGAAGTAGTAGCACTATATTGATAATATGTATCAAGAGCTTCACGTTCTTTTTCAGAAAGATATTCATAAAATTCATCTATAATTTGTTGTTTAGTCAACATACGACGTTCAGCAAACATATCATAATCTTCTGCAAACATATTATCGTTAGGAACAGGAAAAGCATCTCTAACACTAACAACACGTTTAATTAATTGATTACCTACAACATCTCTATATGTATAACAAGCTCCAAAAGCAACAAATTCAAAATAAGCTCTAGCGTATATAGTAAAAGCATCAGTAAGGTCATCAATAACATTAATTAAATCTTGTCCTTGTGCACTAATATCATCAATAAAATTTTCATTAAATTCTTTAATAAAAGCCTCAATATCAACAGCTTGTTCAGGATTAAATTGTTCAGGATTATTTCCTTCATTAACAAACTGCATATAACTTTCTTGTATTTTCTTAGCAACAGCTTGTTCTGCAAGCATCATAATTTGTTTACCAAGTTCAGCATCTCTAGCAAATACAACTTCTGGATTATTAGCTCCAACAATAAAATCATGTGGATTCTTAATATATTCACCAATATATCTTCTAATAATACCTTTCATCATATCATAATTACGCATAGTAGCTGGAAAACGAGTTAGATTTTCATCTTTCTCATTATAAGGATTAAGAGTTTTTCTATAATATTCTCTAGGAATATTACCAAGAAGAATATTAAACTTTTCTTCTACATTAAAATTAGCTTTACAAGCAATACCAGCTTCTATAACATAATCACAGCACTTAGCATACCAATCAACTTCTTGTTTTTCAGCATAACTAACGTGCTGATTAGGAAAATCAAGTCTACCAAAATTATACATATCTTTATCTATTTAATCTTAAAACCATTGTCTATTAAAAATATCTGTTTTATCATTATCTTCTGTAACTTTCTTACGACTAGCAAGTTCTCGTTTACCTTTAATATCAATAGATTTCCAATATATACCCAAAAGTATAAGACTAGATATACGGTCAAAGTTACCTTCAGCATTAAACTTTTTAAGTTCAAGAATTGTTTGATAATCAAGAAATCTTTCAAAAACATAAATATCTTCTCCAAATTCATTTTTACCAATAACTTCATATAAGAACTCTTTAAGAAGTCGAAGACCATCTAGTTTCTTAGGACCACTACCAATATTATAACCATAACTAGTACTAACTTTTTCTTTAACAGCAGAATCCCAAACATATAAAGGTTCATAACCTAGATATTTAGTAGCTTTCCATTTACGAAAATTAGAAACAGTTTCACCACGATTTATTTCTACAAGTCCAGTACCAATACAATTATACCATTTACATAAACGATAAAACTTTTCATCAGCTTCTTCTAGTCGTTCAGTACGTCCATAATATGCAGCACACAACTTAGGTTTAAATCCATTACGTTCTCTAGGCATTTCAATAACAAATATACTATTATGAGAATGTCTATCAGTAATTTCTTTTTTATCTTTATCAATACCAACAGGGTCATAAACTGCAACATAAGTACCGGGAAGAATACTTCTTACAAGTCTATCATTAATATATGTTTCTTCATATTCAGGAGCAAACCAAACTCTTATACAACCATGAGGGTCTTCGTTACCACGTCTAGGAACTCCTTGAATATAATCATAAGTTTTCATATCAGGATTTTCAATTCTTATACGAGCATTAGATTTAAAATAAATCTTTTTAGTTCCATCTTCAAATAGTTCACCATCAGTGTAAAACTTATAACTATTATCAACTCGAAGTTTATCTTCAAACTTATTAAGAGCCTCACTACTAAATATATTTTCACTAGCACTACTAAAAGATTCAGCAGGAAATAAAGCACGCTGACCAAGATAATTAAGATATTCTGCAAAAGTCTTAGCAGTCTTTTTCTTTTCAGTTCTTTCTCGTGCTGCAAGCTTAAGTCCTATTCGTAGATTACTATTTCCATCTTCATCAAATCCTTTAACTCCATCTATCTCTCCTTCAAGACCCCAAGCATAAGATTTAAAAAATCCACAAACTTCATTACGAGCATCATTATCAAAAACATTTTCAAAAGCCATAAATCCAAATGCTCTAGGATTATAAAAGTTTTGTTCAAATATTTGCATATTAGCAGCAGTAGCAGTTCCCCAAGCCATAAGAGTACCAGTAGTACGAGTACCAACAGTCATTGTAGGTTCAGTTACATTCATAAACTCATCAAAGTTCTGCATTGTAGATAGCTCTTCAACTTTAATTGTAACAGCATCTTTACCAATAGCACAGTCTGGATTATTATTAGCACTAACACTTAAAAGAGAACTAGACCAACTATCATCAGCTTCAACTCCATTTTTCATACGATAACCAAGTTTAAAACTATCAGTAGTAGGACTATATATACCTCTTTTAAATGGAGTCTTTTCTTCAAAGAACTTTAAATTATTAACAGCAAAATCACTTAAGCCTCCTTGTTTAATTAAATACTTATTATCAGCTGCAACATGAATAACAACTTTATGCTTAGATAAGTTAACTTCATTAGAACTATCAGCAGCCATAATATAAGAAAAACCTCCACGTCGAGTTTTATCAATAATAAGATGTAAACCATTACGTCTACAAAATTCTATAATTTGCCAAGTCCAAAATTGAGCATCAATAAAACTAGGAAAACTATAAATCTTTTTAGCAGTAGCTCCATGTTCAGTAACAATAACAGATGATTCATCTGTGCGCTCCATACGAGTATAATTAAGAAAATTATAATGACCACCTGTTATCCAAACATCTTCTATACTTCCATCTGGATTTTGCCAACAAGGAGCAGAAAAACCATTACGTCGTCTATCACATTCTCTACGTCTAAATTGTCTATGAGGAATACTATCAACTTTAAATTGAGTATATTTACCTGTGGCTTGATATGTTCTAGCAGCTTCATTAAAAAGTTCAGTATTAACAAATTTGCCAGGTCTAATATTTAAAAGAAAGCCACCACTATCTCCAATTAAAAAGTTATTATGAGGGTCATACCATCCACAATCACTAGCTTTCTTATACTTTTTCTCTTTATCAGGTTCTTCAATGTATTCTAGAAAAGGATATTTACCATCAGCCATAATATTTTATTTAACTAGTAAACAAACAACAAAAGCGATAGCGCAAACAGCACCACCGCTTACCAAATATCTATTCTTACGTTTAATACGTTCAATAGACTTATTTAAATTATCATTTACTTTATTACTATTATCAAGATTATTTTGTAAAGTTTCAACTTCTTTATAAAGAGTATTATATTTAATCTTATGGAGATTAATTATACTATCTTGTTCGTTAATAATATCTTTATAAAGTTTAGTTTTAATAATTTTAGTATTAGCAATCTTAATCATATTAATAGGGACAAGAACAGTTGTATCAGTAGTGTTGACTCCCCGTGGAGGATGCACTACATTATCAATCTCACTCTGACACCAACTTCTTGAATAACTCCCAAGTAGCACTGTCATTAAGACTAATAACTTTATCTTCAATATCTTTCTCATGTTCTTTTAATTTATAAACTACACTTTCTCTTTCAGTTATAACTAACTGTATAGAATCAATCCGAACATGATTAATAGCGGTGTCACTTTTATTATATGAATTGACTTCTACACTAAAACGACTTATTGATAAATATAGAGTAACACATAAATTAATAATCGCTATTATAAATATTGCTATTAACATCTTCTTCATAATTCTATACAGTATTAAGTTAATCTTTTATTTCTATAAGTTTATTAAGTAAATCAAGGTTCCATCTACCAGTTTCTTTAAGACCAAGAACTCTTTGAGCCATCTTGATAGCTGCAACTTGACCACAATTCACGTTAGTATCAAATAATTGTTCAGCAACTCTCTGACTATTAAAATCATCAAGTTCAAATACATCCCAATAACCTATTTTATACTTTTTCCAAACAAGTTTCTGAAGCTGAACATCATTATCAAGTTTAGACTTAAACTCTTTACTACCAACAATATAATATTTCTTATAAGAATCAATCATAGTCCAACCTTGCCAAGTAGGATTATATTTACGACTGATACCTCTATAAGTTTCTCCACCAGCATCATCTTTATCGTTTACATAACCACCTTCTTTAATAGATAGTTTTTTAAAAGCATCTCCAAAGTAAGCCATAATTTAATTTATATAAGGATTAGTACAATATCTAAAACAATCAACAGCGTCATAATATTCATCTTCATCAAATTCTTTAATTGTAACCCAAAACCAAAGAACTTTAATTTGAACTTTATAAATCAAAAATTCAAAGCCATCACCAATATGATGTTCATCGCCAATTAATCTTATATTTTTTCTACGATTAATAATATACATAATGCTTTATTCTTCAAGAGTTCTACGAATCCAGCCTCTAAGATATTTGATATTATTTCCTTTGCCAGCAATATCATTATAATATCTAATACGTTCAAGTTTATATTTAGCTACAAAATAATCAGCACTAATAGTAGTATCAGATTTATAAGCGTTAAGAGAATCTTGAGTTCTACGAAGCAATTCTTTAGTTAGAACTAATTCATTAACCGCAGTAGAATCAGTAACAGGAACATAACGAATTTCAGGAACAGGAGTAATACGTTTAGCACATCCACTAGATAAACAAATAGCAAATATAACTAAAACAATAAAACCAATAATTACTCCAATTAAATTGTCTTTATTTAATTTCATATAGCAAGTTTAAATTGAGTTTGAACACCACTAGCTTTAATTTGTAATTCTCTATCTTTAAGAACTTTATTAATATCATCACGTAGATAATTCATAGTAAAAAACTTAGTAGTTTCAACAGGATTTTCTTTAATATGATAAAGACCATCAGAAAATCTTTTTGGCATACCATATTCATTAAGTTCAAAATCACTATCAATATGACATAACCAAATACCTTTAATAGTTAAACCAAGTATATATTCAACAGCAAAAGCATACATACTAAGTTGAAGATTATATATAGCACCATTACAATTAGGAAGATGATTAAGAGGAGCTAAAAGTCGTTCATCTTTATCAACCCAAACATTAGTTTGTTGTGCAGGTTTAACTGTTTTATCTTTCTTATAATATCCACTACTAAATCTTAATCCACCACGATTAGTTTTCCAATCACCCACAACAGCACAATTAGTATCTTCATTAACTAGAAGAATATCAATAGTTCCACTAATTAACCAATCTATAAGAAACATACCAATCTCACTATAAATCTTATATCCTCTTTCAGTGTACATTTTAAATGCATCATAAATAAGAGGATAACGATTATTAGTAAGTTCAATAAAATCTTTAAGATTAAGTAATTTATAACTAGCACCAAAATTTGGAATATCAGCAATAGTAACCATTACACCATCTTCACGTTTATCAAGATAATTAATAGCTTGTTGAAACATAGATGCTCCTTTAACACCATCTTCAAGACCATTATGAGTATTAGTTCCACGTTCACAAGCTTCTTTAGTAATAGTTGACCATTGTTCTTCTAGTTTCTTCTCACTTATTCCTAGTTCTTTAGACTTCTTTCTCAACCAATAGTTCTTATCAAATTTAGGAGCATAATTATGAAGAATAGTAGTAGTAGAAATATAATCATTACCAAGACTATCGTTATACTTATGTTCTTCTTCATGAAAAATAAGTCTAATATCATTATATCTTTTATCTTTAAGTTCCATATTAATATTATTAAGTTCAACACTAGTTTGGACCCGCTTCGGCACTACGTGCCTACGCTAGACTCCCCGTAGAGGATGGAATAGATTCAGCATCAGCTTATTCCTCAATCATACTACTAGTAATTTCAACACCACCTCTACCAGCAACATTCTCTTGTTCATACAGAAGATTTTCTTCAGCTACATTAAGAGCTTTAATCGTGTTTGGAAACTGATTAGCTAAATCATTAATTTGTTTCATATAACTAATAACAACTGGAACATCTTCTAGACTAGCACCATCAGATAACTTGTCATTCAACAATTCATTTAACTTACTAGCAGCTAGAGCAACATTATGAATACCACGCTTAATATTAAGTACAGCTTCCATACCTGCACCAGCTTTTTGATTATAATATCTTTTAATAAGTTTCCAAACAAGAATATCAGGTTGATAATTTTTAGGTAAATCAAAATTTTCAATAGCTTTCTTAAGAGCTTCTTTTTCACTAAGACCTTCTTGTAGACACGGGCCTTTAGGGTCACCAAGATAATAAATAACTCCAACTTCTTTAACATACATCTCTTTATTAGGAGATTTATCTCTAGTATAAAGAAGACTAACATCTCTATCAAGAAGTTGTTTAAGTGTAGGAGCTTTTGGCATACCAGTTTCATCTATGGTCAGCATCCAATCCAATTCCAAACCGTTCATATATTTCTTCTACTTCTTCATCAAATTCAATAATTTCAAGTTTACCCATAGCATATAGCCAAAGATTAGCATAAGCAGCACTATGTTTTTTACTTAATTTAATCCAAATAGGAAGAAGTTTCTTTTTAAACTTAAGTTCAGTCTTAATCTTTTCTTCTTCTTCATAATGTTTTTGCTTTTCTTCTTCCATAACTTTAGCAGTATATTCTTTATACTCTTCTCTAGTCATAGTTTTTCTAGCTTCTTTAAAGTCTTTATAATGACTAATAAGTTTGGAACGATACCAATTCTTTTGAATAGTACCAATATGAGGAATAGTAACACATTTATCTTTTCGTATATTAATACTAGCTTCTTTTTCAAGACTTTCAATAATAGATTTACAAAGTATTCTATCATCACCTTGAAATCCAATATCATCTAATATATTATTTATATCTTTATAGATAAGAATATAATCATCATCAAAATCTTCATGAGAACTAGTATTAGCAATATTAAAACTAGTATTAGTCTTAAAATCCATAATTGAAAGTTTAAGAACTCTTCTTAGATTACTACTATAAACAAGAACACAAGTACCTATAATTTTAAATTATACATAAGTAGTTCTAAGAAGAGTTCGATTATTTAGACGAAATGGCTAATTAGCTTTTTCAGCAGAATGATAAACAAAAGGATTAATAGCTTTATGTTTATCAGTAATAGCAGCTCTTAAATCATTAATAGCTATAACTTTAAATTCAACAAACCAAACTTTTTGTCCTTTTTTATATCCTTGATTTTGTCCAAAAGTACCAACAGTAATAGAACGAGTTAGTTCAGTATCATTAGTAATATACTTATTAACAAATTGAGGACTAAGAACATTATGTTTAAGATAAAGATGATAACCACGTTCAATAGTAGAACGGTCAATAATAATCTTATCCATTTGGTTCATACCAATAAGTTCAGCATCTTCTTTACTAATTTTAGCAATAATTGGCATAACCTCAACTGTACTTACTTTATTATTAATAACACCAAACAAACTTTCATTTTGGCAAAGAGCAACAATACAATAATGTTTAGCAATAACTACATTAGTAAGAATAGCGTCAAGTGCTTCACTTGTTATTTCGCTAATGTCAGTAGGTATTTGAATACCAAAATCTTTAAATTTACTTTCAACTTTAATCATAACACTAAATTATTTAGTTTTAATAATACTATCAATACCAATATTTCCAAGTTTAAGTTTACTAGGAACTTTAACTTCTTTTTTATTCCTTTCTCCACTATGAAATTCTCTAGTGTATTTAGGTTTAGTTTCACTTTTATCTTTACCCATAACTTAATTGTTTTCAGCAAATGTAAGAGTTTGAATGAATCTACCAAGAGAAAAACTATTTTTAACATTTCAATCGTAGAGGATTATATGATTATGAATATGCAAGTCATACTCCCCGTGGAGGATGGAGATGAGTTAGACTTAATCATATTAGTATTAATGATATTAATAGAGATAATAATAATAATGATAGTATTGATTAACTTGATGTGATTGATACTGATTGTATCCATCCTCCACGGGGAGTTGAGCGGAGAGCGAAGCTCGGAGCGGGTCACAGCGAATCTATTAATGCTGATTATATTAATATTATATATAATATATATATATCTATATAGATACTATTGCTAACTTATAATTATTTGATTATCAATAAGTTACAATATATAACTTGTTCCATCCATGGAACACATTTCGCTATTTATTTGCTATATTTGTTCCATGGGTGGAACACATTTCGCTAATTTCCTAGAGTAATATATTTTTATGTTGAACTTAATAATATTATTGTTATGACTTTTAAAGAAGATTTTAAACCTAGTAAAGTTTATAATAAACTTGTTAATGATGTTTGTTATAATGCTGATTGTTTAGAAGAATTTGAAAAACAAAGACTTGTTGTTGCTAATCCTTTTAGTTATAATAAAAGTACCAGAACTGGTATAGTTGCTGAATTTGATAATGGTTATCATCTTAGTAAAGAAGTTGGCATTAAACGTAATTTTGTTACTATTGGTATGAGAGTTTGGGATATAATAAGAAAAAATAGATATGCTGTTATTATTTCTTTTATTGGTTATATTGCTGAAAATATTAAATTTAATAGTAATGTTATTTATATTTCTCATGATTTAATTAAAGGTTATGGTTTAGTTAAACCTAATCGTAGAGATTATTATAATGCCATTGCTTATCTTGAAGATGAAAATATTATTAAAAGAACTAATTTACAAAATATTTATGTTGTTAATCCTATTTATATATTTAGAGGTGATGTTAACAAACTTATTAATATTATTAGTGAAGCTAAATTAATAAAAACTTTTGATGATAAAGATAGACTTATAGTTGATAAATTTGTTTTATTTAAAAATGATACTGATAAAGGTATTGTAATTGCGAATAAAGATTTGTATGCAACTGAAGTTATAGATATTGGTGAGGACTGAATTAAATGCGATGATAAAAATGATGATAATTATAAAGATGAGGGCGAAGATAATGGAAATAATGAAGATGAAGGTAATAAAGGTAACGATAATGAAAATGAAATGAAAAGTTATAATGAGAGTGATAGTGAAAATGATAGTAATGGTAATAATTAGAGTGAAAATAGTGTATATTAATGTTTTGATGAGGCTAGTGAGTATTAACCCCCGGGTCATTAAACTCATCTTGGACACCCCCGTCAAGTTCTAGGAGAAAGTAAAGTTCTTGCTGCTCATTATCAACATTAAATATATTGAGATTATTCATCTCATTACATTACTAACTATTAATACCAATCATTATGAAAACAAACAAACCATTGTTGTTAGTTGCAATCATACTGATGATTCCAGCTATCATACTAGCATTGAAAGTAGAGCCAACTAGTGATGAACAGATTACTGCTGTTGTATTTGGAATACTATCGGCTATTGTTAGTTATCTTAGTAGAGATTAATCTCTACTAGATGATGTTGCTCATTATCAACATTAAATACTTTGCAGTTGAAACGAAAACAACTGTCAGTAATGCTACTGATTAGCGTAATTAAATACTTAATAGTCATGCCAGACGTTAAAGATTTAGCGCAAGCTGCACAGAGTGCTGCTGCTGCTCCTGAGAGTGTTAATGTAGTTGAACCAACTACTAGTGTTAACAAACCTATTCAACCTACTGTTAATACAGATAACCAAAGTTCTGCGCAAGTGGAAACCATTGATGATGTTGTTAGACGCATCTGTACTGATGGTCATAGTTATGTAATGACTACTGTCATTACTAATATTGATTGTCAAGAACGTACAGGTCGTAATGGCAAATCTTATCTCAATGCGTTTGTTACTATTGCTAGTCCTGTCAAAGGTGCTCAAAGTATGCCTGATGGTACACATCGAATGGGTATGCTTGGTGCTGTTCAGATGCCATTCAATCAGATACTGCTTGTAATGCGCAAAGACAAGTTCTACGGTAGATTTGTCAACTATGTTGGCGAGGCTGCTGAAGCTGGCTTTGCTAGTATGTATCTGACTGGTGTTGCTGTTAAAGTTCTTTGCCAGTTTGTACCTGCTGGTGTACAAGACCGTAATCCGTTTACTCGTAAAGATAATCTTTACAATGTTGTGGATTATGACCGATATGTATATCATATTGTAGGTATCGAACAACCTACTGACTCTGTTCTTGTTGGTGCATATAATGTACTTATCAAGCAAATTATGGAGGACGCTCGTGCTGCCATTGCTGCCAAGCGTGAGGCTAAAGCTAAAGCAGCTAGTTTTGTTGCTACTGCAATGAATGATGACGACATACCATTCTAATGAACATGACGCTACTGACCTTCGGGTTGGTAGCGTTTGTGTTATCAACAATAGTTTTGCTGATGCTGTTGCTAGTGTTCAACATGGAAATGCTCATCATCAACATTAAATATATTGCAGCAAACGAACTTAACAGTCTGATAAGTCTTATCAGTCATGAACTAGCTGCAAGTTCTGATAAGTCTTATCCTAATATTAAACATGATGAAAGTACATCGTATTATTACTACTATTGAAGTTGAGAATGATAATTCTATAACTTCTATTGAACTTATTAATCTTCATCCTACTAATGCTGATATTCTTCTTGCTATTACTGATATTACTACTAATGGTAATGCTGATGATATAACAAAAGTATATGATAGTGTTAATAAGCGTAGACTTGGTATTGCTGGTAAATTAAAAGGTATCGCTCGTATTATTAATGATAGTCTTGATAATTATGAATTTAATGTAGTTACTGATGATAATGCTAATGATGAAACTAATGATGATGGAATCCTATAACATTAAGCAATAGTCCTCGCGTGCGTGTACATACGCGCGTTCCTTGGAACAAAAATTATATATACGTAGTATATATAATTAAGTGGTTATTACACGTGTGTGCGTACATTAGTGTTATAGTTGCATTTATGCTACGTATAACTGTTATTCCACAATCGGAACGTAGTTCAGTTGTGGCTAAGGATAATGGAGGCAAACTTGCCGATATTATCCGCTACCACTAACAACTCATCTTGTTAAACAAGATGATGTTGGTATGACTAATGCGAATGGTGCTGATACTGATATTGGTCATGGAGATTTACTCTCATAACAAAAAGTTATAGAGATGAAGTTAGAGGTGACGAGAGGTATTGAATGTAGAGAAAGAGGATGTGGAGATGAAAGTGGTGAATGTGGATTTCGTGGAGAATGAAATGGTGGAGTTGAATGTGGTTCAAATAGGGTTAAATTGAGGTTGATGGTGGAGATGGGAGTGATTGTGGTAGTGGTGAATGTGGAGATGGGTGTGGAGATGGTCATGCTAAAGAGACTAGACTTGCTGCCATTCCTCTTCCTCCTCTTCCTCCTTCTCTTCATCCTCTTCCTAATCAATCTAAACCTATTGTTTAATCTCTCTCATTCTCGTTCATTATAACCTTTAGTTATATCTTCATAACCATTAGTTATAGCCTCTAGTTATATCATCGTTGTTAGTATTAGCTTCAACTCCCTCTCTTTCTCTCCTATAACTTCTCGTTATACTATCATAATCTCTAGTTCTAGCATTATAACCTCTAGTTATATCACTATCAGTTTCAGTCATAGCATCATCATTATCATCTCATTGACGTTCGTCATGACGATTAGTCATACAATTACTATTAAGACTAGCTCTAACAGTATTACCAAGTCTAATAAGACTTCTAGTCATAATGACCAATAGCATTAGTTCTAGCTAATAATAGCACTATTAATACTATCAGTATTATAATGACTATTAATACTAGTCATGCTAATATTACTGGTGGTATTACTAATGATATTCTTAATATTCTTGATATTACTGATTCTCTTTATACTAATGATACTCTTGATACTATTGATATTTATTATACTCGTGGTAAGTTAATTCCTATTGCTATAATGATTTTAGTTATTTTAATATAGCTATTGATTATTAGTTAGAATTATAGTATAAATAAATTATAATATATTTGGAGTATTATATTTAATTATTATATTTGTCGTGTTGTTCAGTAGAGTAATATTGCTACTGATAATAATATTAATCTTAAACTTATAAGTGTTATGGTAAATTTTGATAATGTTACTAGTAATGTTCAATCTAAGCCTAGAAAGAAAACTATGGCTGAAAGTTTAGAAGAAGCTAAACAAGAAGGTAAACTTGTTGTTCCTGAAGAAGATACACAAGTTAATGCTGTTGTTAATAGTGAAACTATTCAGCCTAAGAATAAAGCTAGGAAGAAGAAACAAAGTAAAGTTCGTAAACAGGAAGAACAAACTACTGTTGTTAGTCAAGCTAATGAAGATAATGATTTTAAAGATGCTAAGACTGATAAACGTGGTGTTCCTGTTGGAATTAATGTTCTTCAACATATTCTTGATGTAGTTTGTATTGTTAAATTCAATGCTGCATTTAGACGCCATACTTCTCTTAATATTCTTCATACTCTTGAAGATGATGGAAGAATATGTAATTCTAAAGGTGCTTATGTTGACTTCTTATGGAATAAGTTTAGAGTTACTGCTGATGGTGGACTTCGTAGAGAATATAGATATACAGATGATTTATTCATTGATGCTTTAGTTAAGGCTCATGCTGATGTTGCTAGTGATAGTCAACGAGTTATTGGTATTATGATTGATACTGAAGCTGAACTTCATAAAAAGAATAAAGATTCTGAAGCTAGTTAAGTTTGTAGTATAGACTCCCCGTAGAGGATGGATAGTGCTGTTGAGCTTATTAAAGCTAATTCTCATGTTTTTGCCATTTTTATCCATTTTGTTTATTGGGTTTGTTATAGTTAACACGTTGATGATAATCATCCTCTACTCGGAGTTTATTTTATATATAAAGATATGGAAAGAACTGATATTTATTTTGTTGAAGATGATACATATTTCAATAATAATGTTGAAGGTGTTGAAATTCATGCAGAATGTCTAAGTCAAGATTTTGACGATATTGCTTGGGAACCAATAGTTGATGATAGTCCTATTGTTGACCCTGAAAATGATGTTTTTGGTTATTATGATTAAATAAATAAAATTATGGAAAATATTAATATTAAAGTTATTCTTGATGAAGTTTTTGGTAAATCTTGTGATAGTATTACTTGTGCTACCTGTAAATATAAAGAAGATTGCGAACTTATTAATAAATTCATTAATGATATTAAAGATAAAGGTTTATCTCCAGACCAATATGTTAGAGGTTTAGCTTTATTTGTATATGTTCTTAAAGAACAAAAATATCTTAATGATTTTGGTAAAACTCAAGAAGATATTATTAAACTTGCTACTGAAAATGGATTTGAACTTGATTGGCTTATTAATCGTTGGGATAGTATAATTGAAGATAAAGATATTCTTAAACCTATTATTGCTGTTTTTCCTAAATATGCTAAAGATATGATTATTAATATTGTTGAAGCTAATACTAAAATTAATTATTTGATTGCTCAACATATTATTGATACTTCTAATGCAGAATATAAGGAAATGATTAAAATGGTTAATCAATCTGTTGATAATAATAAACAAGAGAATAAGTTTAAGAATTTTAGCGATGATGAAATTTATGATGAACTTAAACGTAGAAAAGCAAATAAATCTGCTAAATAATCCCACATAAATTTTTGATTATATTTCTAATACTACTGTCTGTGAAGATAGTAGTATTATTTCACTTGCTGATGATGGAGGAATTGAACTCCGAAACTATGATATTGTTATTATCCGTTTTAATTTCTAATTGTAACTTTTGTAATAGTACGGTCTGTGAAGATAGTGCTATTAATATTTATCATAGTCCAAGTGTTATATGTCATATTTGATTTGGTGTTAATTATTCTATTATTATTGATTGTGAAATTAGTAATAATAATGTCTGTGTCAAACATTTCGTTTTATATGATTTCGTATTTGTAGTTTTGCCTAGCATTGTCTGTGAAGATAGTGCTAGGCTTTTTAGTATGTATATTATTAACTTTAAATATATAATTAAAATGGATAATTATGATTCTTTTATTTTTGATGGTCTATTAGATAGATACATTAAAGAACAAGCTAAGTTTAAAAAAGGACAAGTAGTTTATATGGAATATACTTATCAATATCATAATCAAACTAAGCTTGGTGTTTGTGTTGGTATTGTAACCGAAGTTGGAATTACTAAAGTTGAACGTACAGTAGGTAATAATAAATATATTAATTATCCTATTGTATATACTGTAACTCATGCTAAAGGTGTTAGTCGTTGTGTTAGTGAATGTAAACTTGGTTCTGTATCTGAACATATTCTTAAAGAACGTCTTAAACGTGATGGCAAGAATAATGAACAGAATAATGAGCCTGCTAGTAATGACTAGCTATTTATGTTCATAACATATTCATAGATATGATTCTTTTGCCCTTTGTTGAATTTTCATATATAATCTGATTAATCTATCACGATTAATATTGAGTTCAATACAGGGCAAAAGAACTAGCTAATAAATGTTAAACTAAAAATTTAATACAGTTTTATTATGAATTATATTGCTTATAAGAATATTGATGGTACTATTACATCTGGATTTAAAGTTAAACTTTATGATATAGTTACTTTGAATACTGGTTATTGGAAAGATAAACTTGCTATTGTTCTATATATTAATGAGGATAAAAAACAAATTAAAGTTCGTATTATTGAATGTGGTATGAACTTAACTCTTAAAGTTAAAGATGTTCAATTTGTTAATCATAATAATAGAACTGCTGCTCGTTCTTATATTGATTTATGTAATAAACTATCTAAAACCTTTCGTGATAAATATACTGATAAACAGTATATAAAAGATAATTGGTTTACTGATAAGTTTATTATTAATGATATAACTGCTGATACTATTGCTAAAGGTATTGGTCAATATATTACTAATACTGATAGTGATAGATATTCTGTTAGTGCTATTATGTGGCTTAGTGATATTAAAGATTATATAGATGCTTTGCTTAAATATGGTGATTTTGATTTTGTTGCTAAGGCATTTAAAATCTATAATATTACTGATACTAGATTTGAACTTATTCGTAAACTTTATCATTATTTCTATGATTGAAAATGTTTCTCATTTTATACTTGGTATGATATTTGGTTTATCTGTATATCTTTTTATAAGAATTAGCATTGTTAGTAAAAAACTAGATAGACTTATTAGAGATATTAATGATACTCAAAATTGGATTAGAAAGATTCAAATTGATATTTGCGATATTAATAAACAATGGGAAGTTAAAAGAGATAGAGATAGAAATAGACTAGATAGAATTGAAGATAGAATTGGTAAACTTGCTAGTGATTTTAATGATATTATTAGAAAGAAAGTTTAATGACTAGCTTGCTTCCATCCTCTACGGGGGGTCGCCACGGAGCGTAGCGTAGTGGCTCTACTAATCTTACTATTATTGAACTTATTATAGTTTTAACTATTAAATATAATTGTTTTATTAATCTTTAAAAATGTAAAGTACTTATGGGAAAGTATGATGAAGTTTCTGTTGTTCGTCAACTTAATAATGTTGGCGCTGTTATTGGAATCAATCCTGCTAGTAAAGTTATTAAAGTAGCTAAGAATAGTTCTATTGGTAATGGAACTAGTGGTAAGATTGATTTTCTTACTCATTATTGCGGTTATTATCTTGAATATGTTGATGTTGTTCAACAACAAAAAGAACGTGATGAAGAGATTGCTGCTAAGAAAGCTGCTAAAAAGGCTGCTCGTAAAGTTAAGTTTGCAGAGGATAATACTTTTAAAGGTATTACTCGTGCTGTTGATAAACGTATGCGTACTATTAAAAGAAAGTAGTATGCTATGGTTAGCTTTAAATTTTCATTTGGAGTTGTAGGTAAATCCAAAGAGAAAGAAATAGTCAATAAATATGTTATTATAGTTGCTAAATGTGAAGGTATTATTAGATATATTGATAGTACTTATAAAGTAGAATACAATGGCAAACTATATAGCATTACAGGTGAAAGTTACAGAACTAAAGGAAAGAAAGTTGTTTATGCTCGTCGATTAGATGAATATAATCATAGAATTAAAATTATAAGAGATAGTGAAAATAGAAAAACTGTTGATACTAGATTTTATATTCCTTTTGCTGCTGGACTTATAGCTAAAGGTAAAATTGTTAAAATGCCTTTTGCTAAGGAATTGTTTCATATTACTACATGTTATAATCGTGGTGATAGTGAATCTACTATTTTAGCTTTTCAAGAATGGAAAGAATATGAAGATAAAGTTAAAAATAATCTTATTGATGTAAACAACGAATTGTAATGATTGGTAATCTTAATATTGCTAATAGTAATAGAAAAGATACTAACATTAAGTTTACTAAAGACCAAGAAATAGCTGTACATGAACTTATTGAGTTTCTTGCACAGCCTTGGGATGAAAAGAAATATATTAATGCTCTTTGTGGTGCTGGAGGTACAGGTAAGACATTTGTTATTAAATATGTTATTAATAATTGCAAATGGTCTGGTGGTGTTATAGGTTGTGCTGCTCCTACACATAAAGCTTGTAGAGTTCTTAGTAATTCTATTGGTGGAAAAGAAGTTAATACAATTCAATCATTGTTTGGTTTTAGACTTGATGTTAATATTGAAAATTTTGACCCTGAAAATCCTGCCTTTAATCCTGTTGGAAAAGATAAACTAGATGGTCTTAAAGTTTTAATTATTGATGAAGCTTCTATGCTTAATGCTAAACTTGTTAAGTATATTAGTAATAAATGTAAGAAGTTTCAGATTAAAGTTATAATGCTTGGTGATTCTAGTCAGCTTCCACCTGTTAATGAGAAAACTAGTCAAGCTTTTCTTATTGCTAGTAATACTTATTATCTTAAAGAAGTTGTACGACAAGGAGATAATAATCCTATTAGTAAACTTCTTAAACTTCTTCGAGAAGATATAGATAATAAGAATGGATGGAGATTTCTTGATTATATATCTAAAAATAGACAAGATTATAATGAAGAAACTAAAGGATTTTATGTTTGTGGTCAAACTGAATTTTCTGATTTAATTGATACTTGTTTTAATGATGAAGAATATACTAAAAATATTGATTTGTATCGTATTATAGCTTATACTAATAGTCGTGTTGCACAATGGAATAACCATGTAAGACATATGATTATTCAAGATGCTGATAAGAGCCTTATTACTCGTAATGATTTAATAATGAGTTATATTACTGTTGTTAATGTTTTTAATGATATTATTATAAACAACAGTGAAGAATATATTGTTAAAGATATTGTTGATACAATTGATAATGATTATGAGTTTAAAGGATTTCTTATTAAGTTTCAAGCTATTCATGGTGGTGCTATAACTCAACCTTTATTTGTTATTGACCATTATGATAACTATACATTTCAGATGTATTATAAGAAGTTGACTAGTCTTATTGATGATGCTAAAAAAGCTAGTAGTTCTGAACGTGGAAGTAAATGGAAACAATATTTTGATTTTAAACGTAAATATCTTATTGCTTCTAATATTACGAATAGTAATGGTAAGATTTTATTTAGTAGAGATTTAGATTATGGTTTTGCAATTACTTCTCATAGAGCACAAGGTTCTACTTATAAAAATGTATTTGTAGATATTAACGATATGATTTATGATAAATATGGTCATCCTTATACTAATAGAGATGAAATGCTTCGTAGATTATATGTTGCTTGTTCTCGTGCTAGTAATCAATTAGTATTATCTTATGGCAAGTAAAACTGTTGACGAATATCCTGATTGTGAACAATGTCCAAATCGTATATTTAATACAGGTAAATATATACAAGGTGGTAGAGGAAGTATTCATGGAGATATTGTTTTCCTATTTCCTAGAGGTGATAGAGTTTATTGTGATGATTATCAATTATTCACTGATATTGGTAATCTTTACGATGAATACTCTGGAAGAAATAACACTGAAGATGTATATATGACTTATAGTGTTAAATGTGCTTGTTCTAATAATTATAATACATATCTTACTGCTGTTGATAAATGTCGTAATATTCTATGGAAAGAATTAGCTAGAATTAATTACAAATATCTATTTGTATTTGGTGATGCTTATCGTAGTATTAGTGATAATCCAATTCCTAGATTTATGGCTACTGATGGTAAGTATATATTTAATAATTATTCGCCTCTTGTTAAATTTAAAGATGATAATCTTTATCATATGTTTAAACAGCGTTTTGCTGATGATGTTAATTGGGTTACTAAAAATAGAAATAATTATGGTATAGTATAAATGATTAATTGTATAGCTTATGATGTTGAAGTTTTAAGAAATTTCTTTTCTATTACTTTTGTTAGTATTAATAGTTATCTTAAAGTTTTTAAAGATTGTGTTAATGCTGATGGAAAAGCTATTCCTTTAGTTCAAAAACTATCTGTTGAAGAAATTAAAGCTCGTCTTGAAACTGTTGAAAAATATAAGTTTTATATAACAGATAAAGATGATAGTCAATTACTTTCTATGATAGATTATATTAATAAGACTAGATGTTATAAAGATTCTAATGGAAATATTATTCGTACTGACTTGTATGGATTTAATAATTTCAATTATGATAATCTTATGATTGCTGCTTTACTTAGTTTTTATATGCGTACGAATAGTACGAAAGAACTTATTAATAAGTTATATGAAACTAGTAAAACTATTATTTCTAGTCAAGATGATAAAGATAAATTTAAAACTGATTTTTATCTTAATAGTCTTAGAAAATATAAGCTACCATTTACAGGTGTTGATGTAATGCGTATATTTGCTCTTAATAAAGCAAGTGTAGTTGTAGATAGTAAAACAGGTGAACGTAAACCTGTTCCTAAAGGTTTAAAACAAACTTCTATTAATCTTCAATGGTATGAACTTCTAGAATATGAACTTCCTGATATTAATGAAGAAGAAGCTGAATTATATAATGAAATTCCTAGTCTTAAAGGAATGAATATTAAACAGCTTAATAAACTAGTAGATAAATGGGATAGATTTATTCTTGATGAATATATTGAACCTATGATGTATTATAATCTTAATGATGTTTTCATTGTAGCTGAAATAGTTCGTCTTTATCCAGAAGAAATTAAATCTCGTTATGCTATTAGTAAAGCATATGATGTTGATGTTCTTAATTCTAGTCGTAGTAAAACTGCTGATATTCTTTTTGAGAAATTTTATAGTAAGTTTAGTGGTCTTGCTCCTGAACAATGGAAAGGTAAGAAAACTGAAAGAACTGCTATGAGTTTTAAGAAAGTTATTTTTCCTTTTATTAAGTTTAAAACTAAAGAACTTCAAGATTTACTTGATAAACTATATAAAACTACTATTTATAGAGTTAATAAAGATGCTTTTAGTGAGAACGTTAAAATTGGAGATATAACTTATACTCTTGCAACTGGAGGTTTACATAGTCAAGATGTTCCTATGGAGTTATATTCAACTACTCCTTATGGTGATTACTTAACTCCATCCTCCACGGGGGGTAAACCTTTTACCATTTATCATTTTGATGTTGCTAGTTTTTATCCTAGTATAATAGGTGTTCATAGAGTTGCTCCTTCTCATATTGATACAAATGCTTTTTGTAATTTAATTAGTTGGATGAAACAAAAACGTGTTGATGTGAAACATAGTGAAGAAGAATACATAGATGGTATTGCTAAAGATATTTTAGCTTTAGTTCTTAAGATTGTTATAAATAGTATCTACGGAAAATTGGGGTTTGAAGCTGGAAGTCTTTATGATCGTCTTGCTGTTCTTAAAGTTACTGTTAATGGACAACTTATGCTTCTTATGTTATGTGAAGCATTAGAACTTGATAATATTCATATTATAAGTGCAAACACTGATGGTATTATGGTTAAAGTTTATATCGACCAAGAAGATAAATTTAAAGAAGTTACTACTTGGTGGCAAGATATTACTGGTATGCAAGCTGATAGTGATGTTGTTCATAGTCTTATAGCTCGTGATGTTAATAATTATATTACTCAATTTAGGTCTAAAGGTAAGCTTAAAATTGAATCTAAAGGTGCTCTTAATCCTATGATGTATTCTCTAGATTTAACTAAAGGTTATTCTATGCCTATTGTTGCTCAAGCTATTGAAAACTATTTTCTTAAGAATAAACCTGTAATGGATACTCTTCAAGAAGCAACTAATATTCTTGACTTTTGTCTTACTCAAAATGTAGGTAGACAATTTCATGTAGAAGAAACTAAGATTGAAAATGGACAAGTTACTCATGTTATTTGTCAAAGATATGTTCGATTTTATGTTTCTAATAGAGGCTATATTATTGAAAAAGTTCATAATGAAAATGGTTCTCGTAGTAGAATGGCAGCTGGTTCTGTTGTGACAGTTATTAATAGTCTTGATGATAAAGATATTTCTCTTAGAAATATTAATTTTAAATTTTATTATCAAGAAGCTATGAAGATTATTAATCCTATCAAACTTAAAATTTCTCCTAAAGGTAAAGGTAAAAGTAAAATTAAAAAATATAGTGGTATGTATAATCCTATTTTTAATGAAGATGATTTTGGATGAAAAATATAGTTGAAGAATCATATAGTAAACTTATTAATAAATGGGGTTCTAAAGATTATAAAGGTGTTGGAACTATCCATTGTGTTCAACCTCTTGATTATTCTGAAATTATAAGTAGAGTTATTACTCTGATGAGGAATAAAAATCCTAATCTTAAAATACTTATTGTTACAGATAATTGGAAAAGAAGAACTGAAATTGTTGATGGTCTTAAAAATCATAATATAAATATAGATACTATTAATATTCTTACTCATACTTATGTTAATAGTAGATATAATTATAGTTATGATATTTCTATTGTTGTTGGAGTTAATGAATGGAATCTTTCTTGTAATACAGTTTTTAATCATGCTAGATTTAAACTTATGATTATAACTAAAGATGCTATTGATACTGCCAAGCTAAAAGAAATTTATACTAATATTCCTCCTATTAATGATAATATAAGTTCTAGTGGTATTAATGCTATGCGGGCTTTACTCCCCGTAGAGGAACACAGAGAGCCAATTTTGTTTGTTAATCAAGATGATATTGCTAATTACGATAAATATACTGAATTTATTACTCAGACTATTCAAGTATTTGGTAATCTTGATAATATTAAATATGCTCGAAATGGTACTCAAGATGGACGTAGTGCTATTCAATATATTACAGAAATAGCTGAATATAATGGATGGAGTGCTGATATGGATATGACTAATCCTTTTAGTAAACAAATTGATGAATGTTATAATCCTCTTGTTCTTGCTGAACGAGTTAAGACTTTTTATAATATTGTTCGTGAACGTATGCTTATATGTTCTGATAATGTTTGTAAGCTAGAAAGAATAGTTGAAATTATTAAAGATAATCCTGATAAACGATTTCTTATTATTAGTAAGAGAGGTGAATATGCTGCTACTGTAACTAAATATATTAATGATAAATTAGGTGAAATTTGTGGTGATTATCATGATAAAATTGAGGATAAAGTTCTAGTTGATGATAATGGTATTCCTGTTTTGTATAAAAGTGGATCTAAAAAGAATACACCGAGAATAATCAAATCTAAGGCTATTTCCACGCTGAATTTGAAGTCTTTTAATGATGGCTTATTAAGAGTATTATCTATAAAAAATAATTCAACTGACAGCCTAGAAGCAAGCGTAGACGAATGGATTCTGACCTCACCTTTATGTGATACCATAGATGAACTTATTTATCGTTATAATAATGTTAATTGTAGTCAATCAAAACTTAAAGTACATAAACTTTATATAGCTGGTACTATCGAAGAAGCAAGTCTTAAAAAGGAAAAGTTATCAGTTAACCATGAAGTTATACAGAATGTTAATTCTGATATTAGTGCTCAAAATTTTGATGATATTATTTGCTAGTATAAATATAATAGTTACATTTGTTGTGTAATCAAAATCGCTCTTTGATAGAATGGACGAAGATAAAGAAGTTAAAGTTAATGATACTGCTGTTGCTGTTAGTAATAGTGGTATTGAAAAACAACATGGTGTTCAACATTCTGTTGCTCCATATCAGCTTAATTATATGAGTGAAGCTGAAATTGCAAGTCTTGAAGTATTTATCAAACGTGTTATGCGTAGTGATAAATGTGGTATTAAGTCTGTTGAAGATGGTCTTGCTATTGCAATGAGAGCTAAAGACCTTAGACTTCCATTTTCTACTTGCATTGAACATATTCATGTAGTTCAAGGTAAAACAGGTGTTGATGTTCACATTATTAAGGCATTACTTGTCAAAGGCAGCGTGAGTTGGGAAAAAGTAGATAATTATCGCGCTCTGTACGAATATACAGATGGCTTTAATGCTTATGATGAAGATAAACTTCCATCTGACTGTATTAAGTGTCTTACTCCCAAAGAGGCACAAACTAAAAATGCAGAAGATAAAGACCATGAACATATATATGTTTATCCTGTTAAATACTATAAAGATTATAATGGTAATGTATATAAAGAATATCAACTTAATGGTAAGTTTGAAATAGCTACTAATACTGCTGAAGCTAAACAAATTGCTTCTACTGGTAAAGTTCCTGTTTATAGAATACCTGCTGTTCCTATTGATTATATTACTAGTTATCGTTTTTATCGTAAAATTGGAGAACGTAATATGGTTGCCACTGGTGAGTTTACTTATAAAGATGCTATTGTTGCTGGATGTTTTGAAAAAGATACTTATAAGAAATATCCTAAAATAATGATAAGTCATAGAGCATTTGTTTATGGTGCTCGTGAAATTGCTAATGATTTAATTATGGGCTGTTTAAGCACAGAAGAATTAAAGACTATGCAAGGTATTGATTTAAGTAATGAAGATATTATTGATATTACTGAAATTCAATAACATAAACAAACTAGAGAAATTATTATTAAACAAAACAGTCGTATGACTGATATTATTCACTTTTAAATTACAAAAATTATGAAAGACTTTAAGAAAGGTTTGAGTTTTGGTATGGGTATTGTTAATGCTGGTCAAAGAGCAGTTAGTGAAGAACCTGAATTGGTAGTTGTTTCTACTCCTGGTAGTTTCCGTATGACTGCCCAAGTTTCTAAAGCTCTCGGCATTGCTCATGGTGAATATGTAATGTTCATTAATAACTGTGCAAATATTGATAATGCTATTATCAATAAAGTACCCGAAGTTGTTGCTTTCTGTGAAGAACAAGGTTTGGATATTGAATCTCCCGAAGCTGCTATGGCTGTTCATGCTGAATTTGATATTTGGGCTTTGGCTAAAGGTATTGCTGAATTAGACAAGAATGGTAATCCTTGTACTACTCGTGTTCGTATGACTAAGAATGATAAGATTAAGTATGTTAATACTTATTTCCAAGAAACTCTTGAAGGTGCTTTATCTTCTTCTAATGAAGAACTTAAAGCTGCTCTTGGTCGTGAAGGTATTACCGAAGATGAACAGAAAGAACTTTTGGCTAGCTGTATTCAAGGTGATGAAGTTGCTAAGATTAAAGGTTCTAAATGTGCTAATACTGCTGCTTTGTCTGGTATTGGTGTAACTCTTAACTTTACTGATTCTAATGTTTGGAAACAGTTGAAAGCTGATATGACTGATGAAGAAGCTACTTCTAAAAATCGTGTTTATACAGTAGATATTGACAACTTGCAAGAAGCTGTTGTTAATAACGGTCATAAAGATATTGTTGTTAAGATTGCAATGCTTACCGAATATAAAGATGAAGAACCTATTCGTATCGGTAAGAAAGCTGAAAAAGAAGAAACTGCTGAATAATCAAATCTTCGTCCTAGAAATATAGTATCTTGAACATAGAGCTGCATTGTTAGTATTGCTAATGGTGCAGCTCTTATTTTATCTAATAATTCTTTTAATTACTTTAATTATGTCGACAGAAAAAAAAATTAAGAATGAAGCTGCTGTTGCAGCAAGTGCTGAACAAACTGATAATGCAGAAGTACAAACTCCTAAAAAACGTAGAGGTAGAGGTATTAATAACGATTTACGTGATGTAACTCGTAAAAAGTTTGATGAACGTACTGATTGTAATAAAGCTAATGGCTTGTTTATTGGTCATCTTGAAGATGTTAAAGTTGATTGGGCTACACTGAAAGATGATGTTCAAGGTATGCCTTCATTTGCTGGTATGAGTATTCCTTATCTTACATTTACTTTTGCTAGTAATCATGAAAATATCAATGAACGTCGTTATGTAACTCAACGCCTTCTTCCTGCTGAAAGTAATGTTGAAACTATTCCCGGTGGTAAAGGTGCTTGGAAAGTTGATAACATTTTCCGCTTTATGAAACATATATATAATGTATTTGTTCTTAAAGGTCGTGATTTAACAGAAGAAGAAATTGATGCTCTTACTTTGCCTTTTGAAGATTTTGATGAAAATATGCAGTATGTACCTGTTGAAGCTGAAGAAGTTATAGCTGGTTATAAGACTGTATTTGAAAATTACGTTAAGTTACTTAACAATAATGGTAAACCTGTTTATAATGATGCTAAAGGTAAACCTATTACTATTTGGATGAAGCTTCTTCGTTTCGTTAAGAATGATGGTAAATGGCGTGCTGTTGTTGGAAGTAAATCTTCATTTGGTGATTTAGGATTTCCTACATTTATCAATGATGGAGTTATTGAACTTTATAAAGAACAATCTGCTCCTAGTTTGCATATTGACCCTTATAAAGAAAGTATTGTTTATCAAAAATCTGCCGAACAAGCTAAACAGCCAAATGTTGCTATGCCTGGTGTAGGTGTAATGCCCGGTGTTCAAACTGCTGCTCCTATAAATCCTGTTAGTGGATTTAATGGCGGTGGAGATTTTAGTCCATTTGGTGGTGGTAATGATTCTGCTGGTGCTTTTGTTAATCCAACAGAAGATTTGCCATTTTAAAAAATTAAAGTTAGTTAAATAGTTGTATGTAAGAGGATTGGGTACTATTTTAGTACTTAGTCCTCTTTTTTTATATGTTCACGATAAAGGTCAAATTAGAAATATTATGAAAAGAAATATTAGTAATACTATTTTAACTAAAGATTATATTTTCTCTAAAGTTAGTCAAATTACTATTTTTAGCACTTATACTGGAATTAGTGTTGAAGATATACAACATTGTATAGATACAGGAGAATTTATATCTAGTCCTTTTCGTGAAGATACTCATCCTAGTTTTGG
>UMDF01045696.1_pt1 | contig 46449 bp, 28 predicted proteins | sample 1964421 | NCBI WGS metagenome assembly UMDF01 (sample SAMEA4835987, study PRJEB28245) | human gut metagenome | biome: gut microbiome; material: fecal sample | place: Denmark | collected 2008
ACGGTATATCATCGATTTACGTGAAACACCTACCAATAAAGGCAACTCAAAAATACGGAAATCTTCCAGATGGGACAGCAATTCATAATTATGCTCTATTGTCTTTCCAAAGCCGAAACCGGGGTCCAGAATGATGTCTTTCACACCTAAGTCACGCAATTGCTGCACCTTGCGTGCAAAATACAAGAGAACCTCTTTCAGAAGATTGCCGTAATGAGGATGCTGCTGCATACTTTGCGGAGTGCCTTGCATGTGCATCATAATATAAGGTACGTTCAATGCCGCAACGGTATGGAACATATCCGCATCCATCTCACCGGCCGCAATATCGTTGATGATGGCAACCCCATACTCCTCCACACACATTCTTGCCACATCCGCCCTGAAAGTGTCTACCGACACCACAGCATCCGGCTGTATCTCAAAAAGTATTTTCAGCCCCATACGCAGCCGTTCCATCTCCTCCCGGGCAGAGACATTGTCGGCATTGGGACGGGAAGAGTAAGCGCCTATGTCAATAATGGCCGCTCCCTCCGAAACTATCTGTTTCACCCGGCGTGCTATTTCCGCCTCTGTCTGTGTACGGCTACCGGCATAAAAGGAATCGGGAGTAACGTTCAGTATGCCCATGACACGGGGTTGAGAGAGGTCGAGCAGCGAACCGTTGACATTTATATATCGGGCAGTTGTAATTTCCATAGGCAATCTGTTCTATATAGTATCTGCAAATGTAAACAAAAAAGTGGTTTCAAAATACATAAACTCATAAAACTGATAAGTTTTTTGCTTGTGCCCGGGAAGGGAGAGGATTAAAAGTATATCTTTGCACGATGGTTTACCACAGATTACACAGATTCACACAGATTGATTTAATTATAAAGTCATGGATATAACAGCTATACATCAGATATTCTTAACATGCACCAGCGTCACTACCGACAGCCGTAACTGTCCCCAAGGTTCCTTATTCATTGCGCTGAAAGGCGAGTCGTTCAACGGAAATGCCTTTGCCGCCCGGGCGCTGGAAAGCGGAAGTGCTTATGCCATAGTAGATGAAGAAGCCTATGCCCCCGCAGGCGATACACGATACATCGTGGTGGAAAACAGCTTGAAGACCTTGCAACAACTTGCCAATTACCACCGTCGGCAGATGCGTACACCCATCATCGGCATTACGGGTACAAACGGAAAGACTACTACCAAGGAACTGATGTCCACCGTACTTTCGCAAACTCACAACGTGCTCTATACCTTGGGAAATTTGAACAATCACATCGGTGTTCCCCTCACCTTACTCCGCCTGCGCCCTGAACACGAACTTGCCGTAGTGGAAATGGGCGCCAGCCACCCGGGAGACATCAAGGAGTTGGTAGAGATAGCCGAACCTGACTACGGAATCATTACCAACGTAGGAAAAGCCCATCTGGAGGGATTCGGCTCTTTTGAAGGAGTCATCAAGACCAAAGGAGAGATGTACGACTATCTGCGGACGCGGAAAGAAGCTACCATCTTCATCCATAACGACAACCCCTACTTGAAAAAGATAGCCCACGGACTCCGCCAGATTGCCTACGGCAGCGAGGACGGGCTGTACATCAACGGGCACGTCACCGGCAATTCTCCTTACCTCACCTTCGAGTGGAAAACAGGAAACGAAAGCAAATATCACGAAGTACAAACCCTGCTTATCGGTGAATATAACTTCCCCAATGCTCTGGCAGCTGTCACCATCGGACATTTTTTTGGTGTGGAGCCGGAGAAAATAGACAAGGCACTGGCCGGATATACCCCGCAAAACAACCGTTCACAACTGAAAAAAACAGCGGACAACACATTGATTATCGATGCCTATAATGCCAATCCCACAAGCATGATGGCTTCCATCAGTAACTTCCGAAACATGCAGGCCGAAAACAAAATGCTGATATTGGGAGATATGCGGGAGTTGGGTAAAGACAGTGCCGACGAGCATCAGAAGATTGCAGACTATCTGGAAGAATGCGGATTCAAGGACGTAGCTCTTGTAGGGGAATTGTTTGCCGCCACACGCCACTCTTATCAGAGTTATCCCGATGTAACCGCACTCATCGCAGAGCTGCAAAGAGAGAAACCTTGTGGGAAAACAATTCTGATAAAAGGGTCGAACGGCATCAAGCTAAGTTCCGTAGTTGAATACTTATAATCCTATTTCATCCTTGGCCTTAAAATGAAATAGCCGACCATTGATGCAAGCACTACTCCCGTGGTATTGGCCGCAAAATCCAGCCAGTCTCCGCCACGGTATGTCGTGCAGTATTCTTGCAGCAACTCCACCATTCCGCTGAACAAAACGGGACAGACAAACGCCCCTGCCCATGCATGCCATAAAGGGGCGTTGTCTCTCCGGTGAGCGCGAAGAAACTCCAGCCACAGCATTCCCGACATGCCAAAATACATACAGATATGCACCACCTTGTCTATATTGGGAATCTTGCTTATTTCTGTAGAAGGCGGTTTAAAGAATGAAAGATAAATCACCGTCAGAATAATAAAAAGCGACACCGGATATTTCTTAATATAATATAGCATATACCAAATTATCAACGAACTGTGCGCAAAAGTACAGAACATTTTCTATATTTGCATGTTTTAGCTGGTATTAATAACGAATTGAAAGAAAAATCTACGTTTTATGACAAAAAGTGACAGAGCCAACTTCGGAAGCAAATTAGGCGTCATACTTGCCTCGGCAGGCTCCGCAGTCGGTTTAGGCAATATCTGGCGTTTCCCGTTCGAGACCGGGAATCACGGAGGCGCGGCATTTATCCTTGTATACCTGGTTTGCGTGCTCATTCTCGGCATCCCCATCATGATTGCAGAATTCCTCATCGGCAGGCGCTCGCGTGCCAATACGGCAGGGGCTTATCAGAAACTGGCACCCGGCACGCATTGGCGCTGGGTAGGACGTATGGGCGTACTGGCCGGATTCCTTATTCTGGGATATTACTCCGTTGTGGCAGGATGGACGCTTGAGTTTATCAGCGAAGCGGCTACCAACAGTTTTGCCGGGAAGTCGGCAGGTGATTTCATCGCATCCTTCAACAGCTTTGTCAGCAACCCCTGGCGTCCGGTCATCTGGCTGGTACTGTTCCTGCTGACCACCCATCTCATCATTGTCAAAGGAGTGGAAAAAGGTATTGAAAAATCAGCCAAAATCATGATGCCGATGCTGTTTGTCCTATTGATAATCCTTGCCATCTGCTCCATCTCCCTGCCCGGAGCAAGAGCAGGCATCGAGTTCCTGCTGAAACCGGACTTCAGCAAAGTGGACGGCAATGTGTTCCTTGGAGCCATGGGCCAGGCATTTTTCTCCCTTAGCTTGGGGATGGGATGTCTCTGTACATATGCCTCCTATTTCCGCAATGATACGAACCTGCCCAAAACGGCACTCAACGTGGCCGCTATCGACACTATGGTAGCTATTTTGGCAGGATTCATTATTTTCCCTGCCGCCTTCTCTGTGGGTATCCAACCGGATGCGGGTCCCAGTCTGCTATTCATCACCTTACCTAATGTCTTTCAGCAAGCGTTCGGCAATATTCCCTGGCTGGCGATACTGCTATCTCTGATGTTCTATATCCTACTGGCATTGGCAGCACTTACTTCCACCATTTCCCTGCACGAAGTGGTAACTGCCTATCTGCATGAAGAGTTCAAGTTCTCACGCAGCAAGGCAGCCAGATACGTGACAGCGGGTTGTATTTTCTTAGGAGTATTCTGCTCACTGTCTCTCGGTATCGGCAAAAGCTATACCGTATTCGGGCTAAACCTATTCGATTTGTTCGACTTTGTAACGGCCAAGCTAATGCTACCGTTAGGCGGTTTCTTCATTTCCATCTTCATAGGCTGGTATCTGGACAAGAAAATCGTATGGGAAGAAGTCAGCAACAACGGTACTTTGAAAGTATCCATCTACAAGCTATTGATATTCATTCTGAAATACATTGCCCCGATAGGAATTGCATTGATTTTTATCAATGAGCTGGGTTTTCTGAAATAGGCCATCATGCAGAACCCCTTTAAAGAATTCCTTTATTTCTCCCGGGGAGAAAGGCGCGGAATACTGGTTTTGATTACCGGCATCATTCTCGTCTTTCTCTCCGGGTATATTCATATATATCAAAGAGAGCACCGCCCTCTCTCCGATGAAGCAATCCGGCGGCAGGCCACTGCCATGGCAGAATACGAATCGTTCGTCGCATCCATACAAGAAAAGGAACAAAAATGGGACAACAAGCTTAATTCTTCCTCCCAAAAACAACCGACAACCGTCTCCCTGGCCCGTTTCAATCCCAATACTGCCGACTCCCTCACTTTTTGCCGACTGGGACTGCCCGGATGGATGGCGCGGAACATACTCCGCTACCGTAGCAAAGGGGGGAAGTTCCGTGAGGCAGAAGATTTCCGGAAAATATATGGAATGACAGAAAAACAATATCAGACACTCTTACCCTATATCCACATCACTCCGAAAGACACAGAAACAAGAACCGTCCAGTTGTACAGCTCTCCTGCAAGCAATGACAGCGCCGTTACTTTCCGAATTGCACCGGAAAAATATCCGTCTGGGACCCTTGTCGACTTGAACCGCGCCGACACCACAGAACTGAAGAAAATACCAGGCATCGGTAGCGGCATTGCCCGTCTAATCATCGGTTACCGGCAACGCCTGGGAGGATTCTACGACATCACGCAACTACAAGAAATTCATTTGAACACCAGCCAATTGCAGTCTTGGTTTTCCATCGACACCCGGGCCATCCGCCTCATCAACCTGAACCATAGTAGCATAGAGAGGCTGCGCAACCATCCTTACATCAACTTCTACCAGGCAAAAGCCTTTGTAGAATACCGAAAGAAGAAAGGTTGCCTTCACAGCCTAAAACCTTTTGCACTTTACGAAGAATTCTCCGATACCGATTTAGAGAAAATCAGCCATTACGTTTGCTTTGAATAATAGCATCATGCAACATTTTTCAATGTCTGATGCAACCTTTTCACCAGCCATTTCGTCTAACAAACAGAAACACCCTAAAAGCAGGAAGGCCAACTGCAATAAGGATTAGAACCATCGTATCAATATGAAGAAATTAATGATTATAACCATGCTGCTGGGCAGTATGGCACAGAACGCTTTTGCTCAAAAAATAGAAATAAAAGGGACCGTCCGCGATGCTTCCGACAAGAGTATAGAGTATGTCAATGTGGTATTACAGACCATCGACTCTACTTTTGTCGCCGGTGTGACCACAAGTCCAGAAGGAGAATTCATCTTCAAGAACACGGCTGCCGGAGATTACAGACTTGTTCTTTCCAGCATCGGATATAATACCGGATACATCACCCTCAATGGAGTAAAGTGCCATACCGACCTTGGACCAATCGTATTAGACAGTGCTTCTATCGCACTGGAAGGAGTGACTATCACCGGCTCCAGCCAAATCAGCCGTGCCGACCGTAAACTGGTTTTCCCGTCCGAAAGACAAATGAAAACGTCCACAAACGGAGTAAATCTATTGCAGGAACTGATGCTGCCACGCATTTTAGTAAACCCCATGAACAATGAGATTGGATTGTCCGGCGGTGGAGAACTGCAATTACGCATCAATGGAGTCAAAGCCGAAATAGACGAGATAAAAGCCATTCGCCCTGCCGACATTATACGTATAGAGTATCATGACAATCCGGGACTGCGCTACGGTAATGCCGAAGTCGTTTTGGACTACATAGTGCGCCGTCCCGAAACGGGTGGAAACTTCGGTGCCGACATTTCCCAAGGATTGAACACGATGTGGGGAAACTATAATCTGTACGGCAAAGTAAACCACAAAAAATCAGAATTCGACTTCTCCTATTACATGGGACCGCGGGATTTTAACGGCATGTACCGCGACAATGAAGAAGAATTCCACCTGGCAGACGGCACTACACTCAGACGCCTGGAGAAAGGAGAGCCCAGCAAGGCAACCATGTGCCAGCACAACCTAAACGTAAATTATAGTTTGCAGGCTTCTGAGAATTCCCTTTTCAGCGCCACCTTCCGCCTTCGAGGAAACAATCAGCCACACTGGGATTATAAAGGAACTCTCTATAATGCCAATGATGAAACGGACGTGGTAGACATGACCGACCGCACCGACCAGAGCTGGACACGTCCCTCACTCGATTTGTACTACCAACAGAATCTGAAAAACAAGCAAACCCTGGTATTCAATGTAGTAGGCACCTATAATCGGGAAAAATCGCAGCGGCTCTACCAAGAAAGCACCCCGGAGAACATATTGACCGATATTGACAACAATATCCGAGGCAACAAATACTCCTTGATTGCCGAGGCCATTTATGAGAAGCAATATTCCAAGGGGAACGCATTGAGCTTCGGTTTGAACCATACACAGTCCTACTCTAACAATGAATACAGAAACGGACATTATTATGAAACCAATATGCACCAAGGGAACACATACATATTCGGAGAATACCGTGGAAAGATAGACAAACTAAACTACCGGCTGGGAGTGGCCATGACTCGTTTCTACTATAATCAGAGCGGCAAGGACAAATCTACCGAGAACTACAGTTTCAACCCGAGTATCGTTCTGCACTATGCCATGTCAGACAACTCCTACCTCCGCTGGAAGGGAAACATCTATAATGCTTCTCCTTCATTGGGCGACCTCAGCGATGTGGAGCAAGCAGTGGACTCATTCCAGATACGTCGTGGCAACCCGCATCTGGAATCATATATGTGCTATCATACGGAACTGACTTACGAATGGAAAAAAGGCATCTTTTATACCAATCTATGGGGAGCCTATGACTATCGTCCCAATGCCATTATGGACGAGAAGATTCAAGAAGGCAACAAAATAGTGCAGACTTGGGACAATCAGAAGGACTGGCAGAAGCTCTCCGGACGTGCCATGCTCCGCATAGGTCCCATCCGAGACATTCTGCAATTTTCCTTTACGGGCGGTGTCAACCATTACATGAGCCATGGTAACCACTACTCGCATACCTACACCAACTGGTTCTGTGAGGCAGAAGCCTCATTAAGTTACAAACAGTTCTCTCTGTTCTGGCAAATAAACACCAATTGGAACAATTTCTGGGGAGAAACCCTCTCGGGAGGAGAAAACATCCAGATGTTAGCTGTATATTACAAGCACAAGAACCTTCGGGTGGGAGTCGGTGCATTCAATCCTTTCACCGATAACTATAAAGTACAAAGCGAAAACTGGAATAAATTCGCATCCTACAAGACAAATAATTATATAAAAGAAAGCTCCCGCATGTTCCTGGTGAACTTTTCCTACAACTTCTCGTTCGGCCGCAGTTTCAAGACGGCACAGCGGAAGGTGAACAACAGTGACAATGATTCGGGGGTAATGAGCACGGGGAAATAGGCTCAGACCATTTTATTGATTTCCCCGTCAATCAGATGTATCGTCCGGTCGGTGAGCTGCGCCAGTCCTTCATCATGGGTTACGATAACAAATGTTTGTCCGAAACGGTTACGTAAATCAAAAAAGAGCTGATGCAGTTCTTCCTTATTATGGGTATCCAGGCTACCGGAAGGTTCATCTGCCAGCACCACTGCCGGATGATTAATGAGAGCACGGGCCACCGCCACACGTTGCTTCTCACCTCCCGACAACTCATTCGGTTTGTGGGAGGCCCGTTCGGCAAGCCCCATGAATTCAAGAATTTCCGTAGCCGCCTCCTTGGCTTCCTGCTGTCCTCTTCCGGCAATGAAGGCCGGTATCATAACATTCTCCAAAGCCGTAAACTCCGGCAGCAGTTGATGGAACTGGAACACAAAGCCGATATGGCGGTTGCGGAATGCGGAAAGTTCCCTCTCCCTCATACGGTTGACTTGTGTACCGTCAATAACCACCGAACCGCCATCCGGCATATCCAACGTACCCATGATTTGCAGCAAGGTAGTTTTACCCGCTCCACTGGGGCCTACAATGCTGACAATCTCCCCTTTCTCTATCTCCAGGTCAATACCCCGCAACACTTGCAGGTTACCGAAACTCTTCGTTATATTCTCTAAATGGATCACTAGGCTATTTACAATTTGACAATTTACTATTTACTATTTGATAGTTTTCTTTCAAGTGCTATTACTATAGTCTTTTAATTACATATTCGGCCAAATAGCAGCCAAAAACTGCGGGCATGTAGCTCACTGTTCCACAAGTGGACTTCTTATTCATCTCGTCGTCCGTCAGCAAAACGGCATTCGGGTCAGCCTGTTCGGTGCTGAAAACAACTGGAAGTTTCCGCTTTATACCCATTTTTTGCAGACGCTTACGCACAGCCTTGCTCAACCCGCAATGATAGGTATCCCATATATCGGCAAAGCGCACTTGCGTAATGTCACTCTTTGCTCCTGCCCCCATGCTGGACACTATCTTGATATGCCGCTTCATGCTTTCCGCTATCAAGTGGCATTTTGGAGCAAGCGTATCGATGGCATCCACCACAAAGTCATAAGCCGCATCATCCAGCAGTTCCGGTATGTTCTCATCTTTCAGGAATATGGGAAACACTCTCAGTTCCAGAGCCGGATTAATGTCCCTGAAACGTGATGCCAATATCTCCGCCTTCTTTTGCCCCAGGGTAGAATGCAGAGCCGGCAACTGGCGATTTATATTCGTAGGCTGCACGGTATCGGCATCGACAATCGTCATCCGCCCCACTCCGGCACGGCATATCATCTCGGCCGCATAAGCACCTACACCACCCAGTCCTACGACAAGTACATGTGCCCGGCGCAGGCGTTCCATTTTTTCATCTCCTAATAAAAGTTGCGTTCGTTGTTGCCAATCTTCCATTTTCAATTTTCACCACAGATTACACGGATTTACACAGATTTTTGTCAAATTGTCAATTATCAATTGACAATCGTTAATTCTTCTTGAACCATTTATAGAACCATTTGCCTACCTTCTCATAGTGCTGCGACTCATTGTTGCCACGCGGGTTGGAGAAGGATACCGCATCCTGCGGCTCGCCCAGTTGGTCGGGATAGAGTACTATCAGACTGTTATTTGCAAAGTACTTGCTGATTTGTGCCGGCAACTTCTCGAAGGAGCTGTCATAGGAGATGGAGCCGCGGCGGGCGCTGATGATGACCAACAGATGGTCGAAATTCACTTGTCCGGTCAGTATCAGCAGGTCTCCCCAGTCGTCCAGGCGGGAAAAGTCTGTCAATGTCTGTCCATATTTGGCTTTCACCAGCCCTTGAAGATGGGCGGTAGTCTCTTCATTGGCATAAAAATGCACCCGACAGCCCAAAGTACTCCCCAATCGGCAGAAATGTTCCACCCACTTCAGGAATCCCGCCTCATACTCGGCTTTCGGAGGTACCGCCACAATCACCCGCCTGATTGTGTTAATGGGCATCAGGAACTTGGAAACCATCACCTCGCGATGCAAGCCCTTCAGCAGATTCTCCGTCAGCATACCGAAGAATGAATCCACAATATTGACTTTACGGTGCAGACCTATAATGACATCCGTTGCCGCATATTCTTTTGCTGTATGGATAATGCCCGAAGCGATATTCAAGTCGTAACGCGTGATTTGCCTCAACGGCACATCTGCCGAGGCCGTTATCATGGCAGCCTTTTCCAGATAGCGTTTCCCGCGCAGTTCGGCACTTTCAGAGCTACTATCGTCGTTGATGACATTCAGTGCCAACAGATTATCCCGTTGCTTCGGGTCGCGTATCACCAAAGAAAGATTTATCAGGTCTTCAATCGTATCGGGGTTGGCTATCGGAATCAATATCTTCTCCGCTTCCACGGAGCGGTTTTCTTCCAGATGCGCCTCCTCCATGGCAATCTTCCGTGCGGCACGCTCCGTAATGAACGAGCTCACAATGCAAGTTACAAGAATCAGCAGGACGGTACCATTCAAAACATCATCGTTCAGCAAGCGTTCCCCACCAGGCAGAATGATGTTGTACCCCACCAACACAGCCGCCAGCGTTGCCGCTGCCTGTGCATTGCTCAATCCGTACATCAGCTCCCGTTCAATCCCTCCCATCTTATATATTTTCTGCGTCAGCCAGCAGGCAATCCATTTACCTACCAATGCCACCACAATCATTACAGCCGCTACTTTCAAAGCATCGCCATGACCGAAAATCACATGCACATCAATCAGCATACCCACGCCTATCAGGAAATAGGGAATAAACAAGGCGTTGCCCACAAACTCCAGATGGTTCATCAACGGAGAGACATGCGGAATCAGCCGATTCAATACCAAACCTGCAAGGAAAGCACCCAGAATACCTTCCATCCCCACAAACTCCATCAATCCGGCTCCGAGGAAAACCATGGCAAGCACGAATATGAACTGCATCACGTTGTCATCGTACCTCCGGAAGAACCAACGGCCTATGCGTGGAAACAGATATACAATCAAAATACCCAGGAAGATAACCTTTATGACAAGCCATACCCAGAAGAAGCCGTCCGACTCCCCCTTGAACATACCACCCACAACGGCCAGAACCAGCAAAGTGAGTGTATCCGTAACTGCCGTCCCCCCCACTGCAATGCTCACACTGCGATGCCGCGACACACCGTAACGAATCACGATGGGATAGGCCACCAGCGTATGTGACGCATACATACTTGCCAGTAGGACAGAGGTCAGCACCCCGTACTTCAACAAAGCTATATTCGTTACCAGGCCTATGCCTATGGGCACAATAAAAGCCAAGAGCCCCAGAACAAGCGCTTTGCCCCGGTTCTGTTTGAAGTCTCCCATATTCATTTCCAGACCGGCAAGGAACATGATGTAATACAAGCCTACTTTGCCAAAAAGCTCAAAACTGCTGTCACGCACCAAGATATTGAAACCATGCTCCCCGATGACAAGCCCCGCCAGTATCATTCCGATAATGTGCGGAATACGAAGCTTATTCAACAATATGGGAGCAAACAATATAATGAGGAGTACAAGGAGGAATATCCATGTAGGGTCGGTGATGGGAAGTTTCAAGCTGAAGTCAAACCAATCCATGTGCTGATAGTTTTAGGTTTTGAATGCAAAATAACGAAAAACTTTTCACTTTATGCGGTGTTATACAGCATTTTGTTATAAATTTGCGACCAATTCTATCTTTTTAGAGATAGAATTTCACTTTTTTATAAACTTAATTTAAAACAAAAGAAAAATGAAAGTAGCTATTGTTGGAGCAAGCGGAGCCGTGGGACAAGAGTTCCTGCGAGTGCTCGATGAAAGAAATTTCCCGTTGGACGAGTTAGTATTGTTCGGTTCTAAACGCAGTGCCGGAACCAAATATACCTTCCGCGGTAAACAGATCGAGGTGAAACTCTTGCAACACAATGATGACTTTAAAGGGGTTGATATCGCTTTCACTTCCGCAGGCGCAGGCACCTCCAAAGAATTTGCCGAAACCATTACCAAGTACGGAGCAGTGATGATTGACAATTCCAGCGCTTTTCGTATGGACGACAATGTACCTTTGGTAGTGCCCGAAGTGAATGCCGCCGACGCCAAAAAACGTCCTCTCGGCATCATCGCCAACCCCAACTGTACTACTATCCAAATGGTAGTGGCACTGAAAGCCATCGAACAGCTTTCCCATATAAAGACCGTACACGTTTCTACCTATCAGGCTGCCAGTGGTGCCGGCGCCGCTGCCATGGATGAGTTGTACGAGCAGTACCGCCAGGTATTGGCAGGCGAACCCGTAACCGTTGAGAAATTCGCTTACCAGCTGGCATTCAACCTCATTCCGCAAATCGACGTATTCACCGAAAACGGCTATACCAAAGAGGAGATGAAGATGTTCAACGAGACCCGCAAGATTATGCACTCTGACGTAAAAGTCAGTGCTACTTGTGTACGTGTTCCTGCCCTCCGTTCCCACTCCGAAAGCATCTGGGTGGAGACAGAGCGCCCCATCTCCATCGAAGAGGCCCGCGAAGCATTTGCCAAAGGCGACGGACTGGTGTTGATGGACAACCCGGCAGAAAAGGAATACCCCATGCCGTTGTTCCTCGCCGGCAAAGACCCGGTTTACGTAGGTCGTATCCGTAAGGACCTCAGCAACGAGAACGGATTGACGTTCTGGATTGTGGGCGACCAGATTAAGAAAGGTGCAGCACTGAATGCGGTGCAGATTGCAGAATACCTGATTAAGGAAAAGGCGCTGTAAGAGAACAATGAATAAAAAATAAGGGATGTCTTCGTTTTATGAAGACATCCCTTATTTTTATAATCCACTTTATGGTATTACCAGCCTGGGTTCTGAGTCAACACCTGACCTTTATTCTCATAAATAGTCAACTGTGCAGCCGGTATGGCACGCAAATAGTAACGTTCCGAATTCAATTCACCAGCCTTGAATGTACGAAGTTCCTTTTCACGAAGATAATAAATATACCCTTTTTCAGTATCCACATTACCGGGATTCTCCGGGTCGAACAGATAGAGCACTCTCTTGCCGGAGTCGTCTTTTGAAGATATTTCCGGATAATCGGCCATATTGACATAAGCACCCAGAAAAGACATGGTAGGATAACCATTTGCATCTTCTGAGTTTAAGTATTCAAACTTGGCCCAACGACGGAGGTCCTCACCACGACGGCCTTCCATAATCAACTCAATACGACGCTCACGACGGATTTCCCACAAAACCGGATTGACATCAGGGTCACGGGCAGGGTCATTGATAACAACCCCATTCACACTCAAGTTGCCGCCATTCAGTTGAACTTTCGGCATTGTCTTGGCTTCAGTATCTCCCCACTTCGTCAACTGACGGTCACGGAGTTCATTGATAGATTTGTCAAGGTCGCTCTGCGAGAAAACGTTCCCCCCCACTTGAGCAATCTCATAACGTGCTTCTACATAGTTCAGCAACACTTCCGCATAGCGGATACACGGAGCATCAACCGGACTTAATCTACCGGTACAATAATCCAGACCAGCCACCCACCACTCGTCGTTCAAGAATTTCTTGGTAGGATATCCCGTTGGTGATGTACCTTCGGTATAATTTGTCCCCATAGCGCTCATGATACGAAGACTGTCGGCAACTGTTTGATACAAACGCGGGTCACGGTCTTGAAATGACTTCTGAATACTCGGATCTTCCTTACCTTGATACAGCGGAGACTGACCTATCGGCAAACCGTCACTGCAAAGATAAGTGTTGATTACATCTTGCGTAACACCACCTTGAGTCTGATCTTCCGGGCCATTGTAGGACATCAAAGCATTACACTGCAAACCGCTTGTGTATTCACGATACCAGATGACTTCCGGATTGTTAGCCAAATCGTCCGTAGTAAACAAAGCATTATAGGTATTGCCTATTGAATAGATACCAGAGTTCATCACGACCTCTGCACCATTAATGGCTCCTTGCAGCAAGTTCTTAATATCACCATCCGCCACCTTCTCTGAAGTAGGACCTACAGTAGTACCGTGATACTTCAGCCATGTGGCATGATACAGCATTTCGCGTGACATATACGCACCAACCACATATTTGTTGACTTGGCGCTTCGTATCATCCGTACGTACATTATCCAATGCATATTGAAAATCCTCTTGTATCTTCTGCGCTACATACAAATAAGAATCACGGTCTTTATAAAGAGCCGGGTCTGCCGGGTCTGTCACCTTATCGTAGTAAGGAACACCGCCATAATACTTTGCCAGCGTACTATAGGCCATTGCACGGAAATAGCGTGCAATACCTTCCCAGTGTTTCTTGGCTTCGTCCGAAATATTCATTCCAGGAATCTTCTCAAGCATGACATTGGCTTTATAAATAACACTATAATTATCCGACCAAGTTCCCGTCCGGCTATTCCAGTCCGTAGTGGCAGAAGTGGAGAAATAAATGTATCCTGCACCGTTTGTATTTGCATTATTCAGATTGATAAAATCATCCGTATAGTCATCTCCAGAGAAATAACCGGCAAAAACAGTATAGTCAGTGCCATAGCCTGTAAAGTAGGAAGAATAGAAGTCTTGCGCATAAGTACGCAAAGAAGTTTCAGTCTGCCAATAAGTGTCATTGGTCTGCTTGTCCTGCGGATCTTTATCCAAAAAATCGTCGCAACCGCAGAGCGAGCTCATTGCCAACGCACAAACGATGTATAATAAATTTTTCTTTTTCATAACTGCAATTACTATTAGATTATAAACTAAGCTGAATACCAAACGACACTGTCTTCTGATATGGATAGCTACGGCCAAAGTTACGTTGGTCACTCTTACCACTGGCCGTACGTATTCCTATTTCAGGATCGATAGCAGGTTTCACACCGTCGATGGTGAAAAGGTTTTCACCAGTGAAATAAACACGTAAACCTTGCACTTTGAATTTACTCAACCAAACCTTAGGAAGAGAATATCCTACAGTAAACGTCTTCAGACGCAGATAAGCCATATTCAGCAAATAGCGGTCATTCACGCTATAGTTACCCGAAGCAGACTGCTGGTAATCCATCGGACGGGGATAGAAAGCATCTGTGTTTTCGGGAGTCCAATAATCCTCAGCACCTTTGTAGAAGGGTTCACCGGTAGTAAAGCCTGGCAATACCTGGTTACCTGCCGCCCAAAGTTTTCTCTTGGCTACCCCCTGGAAGAACATACTTATATCAAAGCCTTTCCAAGCAGCATCCAGATTCAAACCAAACTGTAAACGCGGCAGGGCGTTACCTATAACACTAAGGTCACCCTTGTCATTTGTATTGGTCTGTTTTACGATTTCACCGTTGTTGTCGAGGTCTTTATAAAGCACATCACCGGGAGCAAATTGATAACCGGCAGGGAATACTTTAGTCTGGTCGGGCAAATCGGCTTTCAAAGAACCGTCAGCATTAAAGTCATCTTCCGTCAGGAAACGGTCGAACTGCAAGCCCCAGATATCTCCCAAAACCATACCTTCTTTATAAGCACTCTTATCCCACCATCCGGTAGCTCCATAAGAAGGAATCTTTGTATTATACGTCCACTTAGTTACTTCAGTCTTGTCATCGGCAACAGAAGCCGTCACGCCAAAGTGCAGACCATTCTTGAAGGTATGGCGATAGTCAATGGCAAGCTCCCATCCTTTGGTCTGGATAGTACCCATATTTTCATATGGAGCGGCAGCACCCAATGTGGCAGGCAGGTTGGCAGTAGTCAAAATATCACTGGTAGTACGGTTATACCAATCAAACGTTACTCCCAAAGCATCATTGAAGAAACGGGCATCCAAGCCAAGGTCAAGTGTAGTAACCTTCTCCCAAGTAAGGGTTGAAGACACAATAGTCGGTTTTTGTGTTGACTGTACTTTCTTTCCATCGATAATCCAACTGTCAACAGAAGTGGACAGAGTGGAGATATAACGGTCGGTACCTACATCCTGGTTACCAATCATACCCCAAGAGCCACGAACCTTCAAAGTGCTCAAATAAGGTTTCAACGACTGCATGAACGGTTCTTCAGAAATACGGTAACCTGCAGACATAGAGGGGAAGAAACCGAAGCGGTTGCCCGAAGGGAAACGGGAGGAACCGTCATAACGGCCGTTCAACTCCAACATATATCGGTCTTTGTAAGAATAATTAAGACGGCCGAAGAAGCCTGCTACAGACCACCAGGTATGCGAGGAGCTTGTAGTCTGGTCACCTGTAGCCAGATTCAATTCCGGTTTTGCGGGGTCGAGCAGACCTTTGCGTTGTGCCCAGTAATATTCATATTCGCTCTTTTCAAGGCTGGAACCTGCCATCGCCTTAAAATCATGATCTCCCCAGCGTTTGGCATAAGTTGCCACGAAGTTGGCTGTCAGATTCTCCGTGCGTCCGGTTTCCTGATATACATAATCATAAGTAGCAGCAGATAGATAACTGCCATAAGAATCACGTAATGCCTCAACAGACGGACGGGCAGTGAAGATTTCATAACCGCTGGTCAAGCTCGGTGTACCATATTTCTTATAGCGATTTTCCACGCTGCTATAAGCAACATCTATATCCAGTGTTAAATCTTTGATAGGCTTGATAGTTGCACCACCTGTCAAACGCAGATACTCACGTTCTTTTGTGGTAATAGGAGCACTTTTCTGTTCGGTCAAGGCGTTACGGAACTCCTTGCCTTCAAAAGTACCGTAAGGCATCATCGGCTGCCAACGATACAGATAGTACATCGGGTCGTAAAGATCAGTGTTATAGTTGAATGGCTTGTCATAGTCAGAACGGGTGAACATGACACCTGTACGGACAGAGACATATTTGTTCAATTCAGAGTTCAAAGAGATATTGGCATTGTAACGCTTATAGTTGTCCGAATTGATTTTCATCATACCATCCTGGCTTAGATATCCCAAAGCGATATTGTAATTAGTCTTTCCGTTGCCACCGTTGATAGAAAGGCTATGGTTCTGCTGCGGAGCCCAGTCCTTGATGTATTCATCATACCAGTCCCAAGTACGGATAAAGAACATACCGCCATCGCGGAACTCAAAGTCACGACCCAATTCCATCTCACGGCCAAACTGGTCACCATAACCATATTTATCCCAGTAATCCTTCATTTTCTGCACATGTGTAGCATCCACACGCATATTACCCACTACGTTATAAAATGCGGCAGACCCCTTAGTCTGATTGATTACACCTTGCAAGTTTATATCAGCCTGCTGCCATCCTGGAAGTTGTTCGGGTGTCTTGGTCGGCGTACGCCATGCAAAGTTATTGGTATATTTTACAGAGAGACGTTCATGTTTACTTCTTGATTTTGTGGTAATCAGCAATACACCAAATGCACCACGGGCACCGTAAATAGAAGCAGAAGCGGCATCCTTCAATACAGAAATACTTTCAATATCGTCCGGATTCACCATAGAAATGTCCGTTACTTCCACATTATCTACCAGAATCAACGGTTTGGAGTCACCATTCGGAGAACCGATACTACCACGAATCTTGATAGTAGGCGCACCACCTATCTCACCGGAGTTAGTAGTAATGGTCAATCCCGGTACCGCCCCCTGCAAGGCACGGCCTATATCCGTGATAGGACGGCTATCAATTGTTTTGTTCACGTCCACGGAAGCCACCGCACCGGTCAGGTTCACCTTTTTCTGTGCACCATAGCCTACTACGACAACTTCATCCAACAATTCCGTATCATCTTTCAAAACAACCTTCATTACCGAAGTTGCCTTGACTTCTTGAGTAGTATATCCCACAAATGATACTTGCAGAATAGCACCGGGCTTTACATTTAATTTGGAAACTCCATCCAAATCCGTAATACCACCATTGGTCGTACCTTTCTCAATGACATTGGCGCCAATAATAGGTTCACCTTTTGTATCTACAACTGTGACAGTCACAGAGATAGATTGCATCTGTTCTTGTACTCCTTGCGAGTCGTTGGATGCTGTTTGGGCAGCCATCACGTTGCCACTGCCTAAAAACAGAGCACAGATTGCCACCGCCGTAAAGAACTTACCATTGGCAAGTCCTCGTTTTTTGCGATCTTCATTCATAAGTGATTGATGATTTTGTTAATTAAACCAGTTTTTCAAAATTAGGGTAAGGGAATCATATAGTTCGGATTAGTCAGACTATTTCCGAAGGCTTCTTTAATTTCTCATAGGCGTTTTCTTTATTTAAAGGTTCACATTTTTATATTATCTCTCTTTTTTCTATTTATTTACCAAGTCCAGACGGAACTTAGTTATATATTATATAAGGTTAAAATCTTGTTAATTACTTAACTCTATTGGTTGTTTTAAGAGATAAAAAACTCGTTATTAACAAAGGTGAGAAATGATTCATTCATTTCGTCCTAACAAAGATACATTATTATTTAATATCAAGAACATTCCTTTGCATTTATTTAACTTTATATTTATACATTTGCAAAAAGGAAGTTATACACCTTATTATATAAAGAATTTAAGGTTCTTCTATATTTAAAGAATGGAATTCAATCAGGCCATTCATTGGTGTTTCTTCAATGATTTCCAGTTCGATGCCAAATTCACGGGCAACTTCCCGCAAAATGGCCGCGTAGCTGTAAGCCAATGAACCCACAAAACGAATAGGATAATTTTTGTAGTCATATTGGCAGACATTACGAGTAAAGAAATTTCTCAGATTACCGGTAATCAGCTCAAATACATAGTCATCATTGGTATAATCAGCCAAAAAATAAGATATAGTAGACAAAAAGCGATTGGGGAACGGGCGGTTATACACAGATTCCATAACCTCATTCGGACTTATACGGAACTTCTCAAAGAAATCCGCCGTTACATCTTTAGGAGCCAAACCTTTCAGTACATCAGACAAGAACATTTTGCCCAATACAGCACCACTACCCTCATCCCCCAGGATGTAACCTCCTGCCCGGACATTCTTTACAACGATTTTCCCATCATAAAAACATGAGTTTGAGCCGGTTCCCAAAATACAAGCAATGCCGGCCTCGCATTTGAACAAGCCACGTGCAGCTGCCAGCAAATCACTCTCTACCTGAATTGGAGTTTTGAATTGTGCTACCAATGAAGCTCCCAATACATTTTTCTTTTCATAAGAAGTACATCCGGCACCATAATAATAGACTTGTTCCAATTTCCTTTTGAAAAAATGCTCGGGTAATCCTAACCGCACACTTCGGCTAATCTCTCTTCTCGTTTGAAAGAAAGGATTTAAGCCCTCTGTGAAGGCTCGCTGTATCAGACGATTATCTTCAACCAGCGCCCATTCTGTTCTCGTAGAACCACTTTCTGCAATTAGTTTCATAGGTAGTTAGTTTTAGAATTGAATACAAATATATAGCTTTTTTTAATCTTTCCAAGGCTATTTCAAGAAAAAATCATTTTACTGGCCATACATCTCCCTTTTGCTCATATCCTCAATCATCCAACAAAGTATTCCCACTTTTCCAACGCAACCGCGTTTTAGTCAAAACAAGACGATAACAGACTAACAATAAGATACTATCTGACTGAATTCCAAGTTCCGTCTGAACTTAGCAAACAAATAGGAAAACAAGAGATAATATAAAGTTATGAACCTTTAAAAAGAGAAAATGCCTATGGAAAAAGAAACAATCCTGCAAGTTGAATAGCCGCCGCTATTTAGCCCTTATTACCCTTACCCTAAATTTAATAACTATTTAATTAACAACAAAATCATCAATCATTTATGAATGAAAATCACAAAAAGCGAGGACTAACACATAGTAGACTCCTCACAGCAGTGGCAATCAGCTCACTGTTATTAAGCAGTGGTAACGTGATGGCTACACAAGCCAATCCCGATAACTCGTTTAGCATAACGGAGCAATTACAAACCATCAACGTTACTGGTCTTGTGGTAGACGCAGCTGGTGAACCAGTTATTGGTGCCAGCGTAGTGGAGAAAGGTACTACCAATGGAAATATCACTAATGTTGATGGAAAGTTTACATTAACCGTAAAAACTGGAGCAATCTTACAAATCTCATATGTAGGCTATCAAACGCAAGAAATAAAAGCCACAAAAATGATGAAAATCGTTTTAAAAGAAGACAGTGAGCTTTTATCTGAAGTAGTTGTTGTAGGATATGGTGCACAGAAAAGAGAAAACCTAACGGGCTCTGTTGCATCGGTAGATGTCAATAAGACTTTGGAAGGACGTCAAATTCCCGATGTCGGACGTGGTCTGCAAGGTACTACACCTGGATTGTCGGTAGTTATTCCAAGCGGTGAAATCGGTTCCGATCCAACAATGAAAATTCGTGGTCAAATCGGCTCTATAGACGGTGCTTCTACTCCACTGATTTTATTAGACAATGTAGAAATTCCATCCATCCAGATGGTCAATCCAGATGACATCGAATCCATTTCAGTACTGAAGGATGCAGCTTCCGCTTCTATCTATGGTGCAAAGGGTGCATTTGGAGTTGTATTGATAACCTCCAAAAAAGGTGCAAAGTCAGAAAAAGTAGACGTAAGTTACTCTGGCAATTTCTCATGGCAAAACATATCAAAAAAAATGGAAATGGCAGGCGTTGACGGGATTCAGTACCGAATTGATGCCCTGAGACGTTCCGGTGGTACGATTGCCGGTGCATTTTGGTATGTGAATGAAACGAGCCTTGAAAGAGCAAGGGAATGGGAAAAGACTTGGGGTGGTAAGATAGGCAAGAATGACCCGTTTGTATTCGGCCGCGACTGGTACGTAGACGCCTCCAACCGTAAATTTTCCATGCGAACCTTCGACCCATACGATTATATGATTCGTGAATGGACACCTTCCCAAACCCATAACATCTCTGTAAGTGGGAAAAGCGGTAAGACAACCTATAATGCAAGTTTAGGCTACTTGGATCAGAATGGATTAATGAAATTAGCAAAACATGATGATTTCCGCCGTTGGAACGGCGCTGTACGTATCAGCACCGAAATCAATAAATACATAACTTTTCGAGCTGGAGCCAATTATTCAAAGCGCAACAAACGTTATGCCTATGCAACTAACTCAACAACAGCCGACCCATGGCTATACCTTTACCGCTGGGACAGTACTTATCCTATGGGATATGACGAGCACGGCAATGAGCTACGTAGCCCCGCCTCAGAAATCCATCAAGCCAATACTGCCAATATAGAAAACAACTATTTAAGTTTCAACACTGGTGCAACAATCAACTTGACCAAAGACTGGAAAATCGAGATTGATTACACGTATGCCGGAGAAGACCAAATATGGAAGAAAAACGGTACCAAATTCACTGCTGCCGATACGTGGAGTGCTCCTGTCAAAAGATTGGACGAGAACGGACAACAAATATATGTCAACAATCAAGGTAACGTTGTACCAGCTGGCTCTGAAGGAGCAATCGCTGCATATGACCTATTATATCACCAATACACCACTGACGGAGCCAATCCTGACCACATCCGTCGCGAAGTAAAGAATGCCAAACGCCATACATTGAATATAACTACCGACTATAACTGGCAGATCAACGATGATAATAACCTAAAAGTCTTGATTGGTATGAACCGGACGGACTGGGAATCAGAAGATAACTGGTCGCAGATTACCAACCTAACAGATATCATCAGTCCAAGTTGGGATAAGACAATCGGTACACAAACCTCCAGTGGCAACCTTTATTGGGATGGGCAATTAGGTTTCTTCGGCCGTATAAACTACAATTTGATGGATAAATACCTATTGGAAGCCAATGTTCGCTACGACGGTTCCTCTAAGTTCCCAAGCAATCTGCAATGGCGCACTTTCCCATCATTCTCCGCTGGATGGCGCATTGGAGAAGAAGCATTCATGCAATGGGCCAAACCTGCTCTTTCTTCCTTAAAACTCCGTGGTTCCTGGGGTATGATTGGTGACCAGACTGTCCCCAATACTCTTTATGTACCAACAATCAGTCAAGGCAATACCAACACCTATGCATGGCTGGATGCTGACGGCAACAAACTTATCATGACTGGAACACCCGCAGCCATTGATGCCAATATCACATGGCAAGACATCTATACATTAGACTTTGGAGTTGATGCACGCTTTTTCAACGGTGAATTAGGGGTTACGTTCGACTGGTTCCAACGTGACACCAAAAATATGATTGTACCGGGTGCCGGTGTCGCCCCGACCTTTGGTGCCGGTGCCCCTAAAGGAAACTTCGGTTCTTTAAGAACAAAGGGATGGGAACTATCCATTGACTACAATCACCGATTCAACAATGGTTTAAGCGTAAATGCCATGTTCACTCTATCGGATGCGTTGACTGAAATCACAGAATATGGAGACACAAAAAGTATTGACAGCTGGTATGTAGGAAAACAATATGGAGAAATCTGGGGCTATCGTACAGACCGCCTTTATCAAAAAGACGATTTCGTATACGAGGGCGATAAGTTGGTGACGACTTGGGCTTTAAACGGCAAAGAAGTTGCTGCGGGTACACCCGGTGCCAAAGAAGTAAACAAGCTGAAAGACCCCAATGGCATTTATCAAGATTATTTCCAAAGCGGAACTTTCCGATTCGGTCCTGGTGACGTGAAATTCCAAGATTTGAATGGAGACGGACAAATCAATGATGGAAGCCGTTCTATTGACGACCACGGTGACGTGGAAAAAATTGGCAATACTACCCCACGCTTTGAATATGGTCTCCGATTGGGAGCATCCTATAAAGGTTTTGATGCTTCCATCTTCATGCAAGGTGTAGGCAACCGCAAACTATGGGGTGCAGGTTTCTTGGCTATTCCAGGTTTCAACACCGGTGACGGAGCTATGCCCCAAGCCATAGCAGGAGATTATTGGACAGAAGAAAACACAAATGCTTTCTATCCTGCAGCTTGTAATATGGGTGGTTCAAACAGTGGATATAATTTACAGAAACAAGATAGATATTTGCTGGACATGGCCTATTTCCGTATCAAGAACATCACAATAGGTTACACACTACCCAGTGAACTCACAAAGAAAATATTGATAAACAAAGCTCGTATCTATCTGGCTTGTGAAAACTTCTTCACTTTTGATAAATTAAACGGTCTCCCCATTGACCCGGAAGAAATATCTGGTTACTCAATGTTTAACAGTGATAACTACAATTCCGGTCGTACCGGCGTTGGTACACCTACCATGAAAAATATGTCTGTAGGTATTCAATTAAATTTCTAAAACATATCTAATATGAAAAAATATATATTTACTATATTGGCAGCAGCCATTACATTTGTGAGTTGCGATGACATTTTGGATCGTCCGCAATTGAACACCCCGACCGATGAAACCTATTGGAAAACCGAAATGGATGCCCGTCTTTTTTCCAATGGATTCTATCCGGAATATTTCATCGGTTATGGCGTTAGTTGGAATACAAACTATTCTCCCTTACGCGGTTATTCATTCGATGACAATTTAGCCAGTTCAGGCAAACAAAGCACTTTTGAAAACAAAGTTCCCGACAGCCGTGCCAATACGTCAGCAGCTGCTGTCAATGATGGAAATTATCTATCTCAATATGTAGGACCTAAATGGAATTTCGCTTGGGTTCGCAAAGCAAACATCTTCTTAAACCGCTTGGAAACTAAAATGAAGGGAAATGTGCCCGAGGAAGCATACAACCATTGGCATGCTGTAGCAGCGTTCTATAAATGTTTTGCTTATGCCCGCCTAGTAGCAACCTTTGGTGACGTACCTTATTTTGAAGCCGACTTTCCAAATACCGATAAAGAAACCATGTTCAAAGATCGTGACAGTCGTGTATTTGTGATGGATAAAATTCATGACTTGCTAAAAAATGAAGTATTACTAAATATGCGTACGAACGATGGTACCAACATGTTAAACCGCTATGTGGCTGCAGCCTTTGCTTCCCGTTGGATGTTATTTGAAGGTACTTGGCAGAAATATCACGGCGGCGACCAAACTGCAGCGACCAAATATCTGACATTGGCAAAGGAAGCAGCAGACATAGTTATCAACAGTGGTTTGTATGCTATTGATACGCCATTCCATGAGCTATTCGGTTCTCAAGACTTGAAAGGCAACAAGGAAGCTCTGATGTATCGCCATTTTGACTTCGATCAAGCAGTGAGACATTGTATTGCTTCTTATTCCAACGGACAAGAGAGCCAGTCTCCAGCTCCCAATTTAGCCTTGGCAAAATCATTCATCTGTCAAGATGGAAAAGTTTACCAACATTCTGATATAGAGGATGCTAATGTGTTAAGTATAGCCAACTTGGCTAAAACACGTGATCCTCGTTTTGAGGCAACCTTTATAGACCATGTAAATGTAAATTCTGCAACACTGTTATATGCAGCCAAGTTCATTGACCGCGTAGGGTTGTCATTAGAAAATCCGGGTGCCAATCCCCTTTACGGTTCAAATACAAATACCAACGACGGACCGGTTATCCGTTATGCAGAGGTGCTGCTCAATTGGATTGAAGCCAAAGCAGAATTGGGAAATGTAACGCAAGAGGACATTGATAAATCAATCAACCAATTAAGACGTCGTCCATTGGATGATGTAGCCATTAACAAAGGACTGAAAAATACGGTTGATATGAAGTTAAGCGACATCACAGCCGACTTTGACCCAGCTCGCGATCAAGATGTGTCACCTCTCATCTGGGAGATTCGCCGTGAACGTCGTATGGAACTGATTTATGAACATTGCAGATTACACGACATCAAGCGCTGGAAAAAACTGGATTATATGGACAATGAAAAATATCCAGATACAATGCTCGGTCCCTGGGTAAATATGCCTAAAGAAGTCCCTGCTTATTTAGAAGCAGATTATATTGGCAAACGCCAGGTAAAGAAAGAGGACGGCACTATCATCACGTTCAACGGTAACAATGCCGCTGACATGATAGGCTACTACATTCCTGAAAATGCACAACCGCGTGATATATTCACAGATAGGAGCTATTGTTCCCCTATCGGTACGCAAGACATTCAGTTGTATAAGGACAATGGCAACTACACGCTGACCCAAACCATCGGATGGTAACATTATTGAACAATAGTCTTCAATTATCGGAAGCAAATGGCTGATTAGAGAATCAGATATATTTTTAAGCTAATTTGGATTTTAGTAAGCGTCCGTTCATTTTTATGTTTTACATGTAAATGAAACGGACGCTTTTTTTCCTCTACAAAAAAACAACATCATGAAGCAATTTATATTTTTACTCTTATCCGTATGTTATACCAGTATTGGCCAAGCACAAAACGAGGAAAAAACTCCTTATCTGTTCAAAACATTTCAAGATGCCATAGTCTACTTTAAAGACGGCTCCCAATACCATGAAAAAATGAATTATAACTTGTTAGTGGAGAAGTTCTTTTTCCTTGACCGCACTGACAAGACAATAAAGCTCTTAGGTAATCCCAAAGACATACAAAGCATAAAGTTTGGGAAACGGATATTCTATATTGAAAAAGGTAAAGGTATTGAAGTTCTCGCCACCAATCCAGTACTATATGTACAGTATAAAGGAAACATACGCAAAGAACCCACCAAAGGTGCATACGGTCAACCCTCAGAAACCTCTTCTATAAAAAGCTACGGGGGAACATATGGAAGCAGAGGGGAGCGCTATGACTTTGACCCAGAAAAATTAGTATTGGGCAGACAATACAATATCTATCAATTAGAACGGAAAGGGAAAAAGAAAGCATTTAAGAATTTTAAACAGTTTATCAAGCTATATCCAAATCACGAAAAGGAAATAAACAGATTTATTGATGTTAATCATATTGACTTCAACGATGTAGAACAGATAAAGGCATTATACATTTACGCTGAATCCTTATAAATGCAATCCTTGAATATACCATCCTTATTTGATTAAGCCATGTATGGACTGACCGACAATGAACTGGAAAAGTTATGCAATCTCTTCCGGAAACATGAAGAAATAGAGCAGGCTATTTTGTACGGCTCACGAGCCAAAGGAAATTTCAAGCCATTTTCCGACATAGATATCACGCTGATGGGAGACAAGCTTACACACAGCACCTTAAGCAGCCTTTCCTATGAAATAGACGACCTGCTTTTACCCTACTAGGAATACCCATATTCAACCGTTCGTAACCCAGTAAAGCAAACTGAATTTCGAGTACACACCCTCACATCCCTCACCTCTCGTACATACCGCCCTATCCATCGGCATTCAAGAGGTGAGTGAGGGCAATTTCAAAAGGTAGAGGCAAAATTCACCCTCACCAAAATCCTATTTCACTTAGAGTCCATAAGTCACTCACTCCTACCATAATATCCAGGAGCAGGCACATAAATCGGCTGCTGTATTGTCCCTTCATTTTTCAACTTTCCTTCGGTACGCAACCGACGGATATGCCGCATGGCCGTAGTACGCATCATACCGCAAACACTCTGGAAGTCATTCCGCGTCATAAAAAGACGGGCAGCGAAATAGTTGGTCAGGCGACGGTCTATCTCTTTATCCGTCAGTTTGGCCGAATGCTCGTTTGCCTTCAAAGCCTTTGCCTTGATGGCACCAATTTCATTTTTCAGTTTCTGGTCGGCGCGAAATTTCACACCCGCCATCTTCACCTTCGTCAACTTACGCTTGGTAGCAGCCACTACCGGTTCGGTTGTGGTGAGCGACACGCGGAAGTAGCCGATGCCGTCGAGATGCACCTGCCTTCCTTCGGCAAGTTCCCTGCCCATGACGTGCGACACAGCATCGAGCACAGCCGTCACATCGGTTTCTGTCAATGAGCAACGTGCCTGGATGTCCCGCCGCAATTCATCGGTAGACCTGCTCCCATTCAGGCGGAGACGGGGATGAAGGATTTTATCTTCCGGAGATTTGTCGTACGAGTCCGGATTCTCGTACCAATCAAACAAAATAGCCATAGTTCAAACTGCGTTAAAGGGTTACATTATACGATAAAGCACTGCACGGAACACGTGCGAAGTACGTACGCAGTCTGTTGAAGTACAAAGGTTATATCACAGCCCAGCCCGTGAACAGAACCGTTCACTGTAGTGAGCTGCTCCGTTCACTAATATGAACAAGAAAGACCACTTTAGTGGACTGTTCATAAACTCTGGTGTAAAAGTAGACAAAACTATGGGGATAAGCAAAGAAACGAACACCTTTTATAAAAGAAACATATAGGCATTCCACCTCCCAAAAGAAGCCAACCGGAAAATAATCCTTGAAAAGCTTGTATCCACCCCTTTCCCGGCGTATCTTTACAAGAATATTACATACACGATAAAGAATGAAAATCACACTGATCAGAGAGGAACGCGAAAGCGGAAAAGAGGCCGTCAGCACACAAGAAACGGACATGTTGATGGAAAAGCTGAAAACCGAGAACAAGACCGGATACATTACGGAGCTGCGTAGCATCATCCCGCATTTGAAAGGGACCAACGCCCGATATGAGCACATCGACAGACTGCCGCGTCTCTATCCCGCCGTAGAAATGACCCGCACCAAAGCAGGAGAACACCGGATAAAGACCTACAACGGGCTGGTACTACTGGAAGTAATTATCGCCAGCTCTATGCCCAAGCCATGCACTACATCATGAAGGGCGAACGCTACTGGCTGGACGACACTGACGAAGCAATCGTAAAGGAGTACAACCGGGAATTCGAGCGGGTAGACCCATTGGAAGAACTTTTCCTTTGCCATTTCCGTGGCGCGGAGGAGAGCGAAGAAGGCGAATGGCTCACAGCCATGCAGATTTTCAACGACCTGCAACAGAAAACGAGGGATAAGTTGGCCATCAACCGGATAGCAGCTTTCGGGCGCACGCTCCGCAAGCTGGAAATCCCCAACAAGAAATCGAACCGGGGAACACTTTATCATCTGGCAAGAATAGAAGACGGATTTGCTCTCACTCACCGCTCAAACACCGATGGACAAAGAAACAGAAGGCAAGAGTGAGAGCAGTGAGGGCGACATAAAGAAACCACATTTGCAAAGAGGCCCCTTTTATGATATTTTTCTCATTTCATTCGCCTTTTCCAAAGATTTTAGTTAGCTTTGTAACCACTGTAACTGTTACGGCAGTAACTAACAAACAAAGTGCTTATGAAATTCTATGACCGAACCTCAGAACTCGCTGAATTACAGCGTATACAAATGTTATCCTTCAACGATTATTCCCGTCTCACAGTAGTGACCGGCAGAAGACGTATCGGCAAAACAAGTCTTATCATGAAAGCGGTAGAAGGTCAGCCCACGGTATATTTATTCGTAGGACGCAAAAACGAAGCAACACTTTGCACAGAGTTTATTCCTGTCATAGCCCAATCGCTCAAAGTCTATGTCCCGGAGGATATCAAAACTTTCCGTTCTTTATTTCAGTATATGATGGAACAAGCAATGAACAAAACGTTCAATCTGGTGATTGACGAATTCCAAGAATTTTACAACATCAATGAATCCGTATATAGCGACATGCAGAACATCTGGGACCAATACCGCAAAAAATCCCGGATGAACCTGATAGTATCCGGCTCCATCTATTCCTTAATGCAGAAAATCTTTCAGAATTCCAAAGAACCATTATTCGGCAGAGCGGACAATATCATTAAACTGTCAGCTTTCACCCTGCCTACACTGAAAGAAATTATGCACGATTACTACCCCCAATATGTCAATGATGACCTACTGGCACTTTACTCCTTCACCGGCGGAATCCCTAAATATGTAGAACTATTTTGCGACAACAGAACTTTGAGCGTGGATGATATGATAACTTTTATGGTCAGAGAAAATTCCCCTTTTACAGATGAAGGGAAAAACATGCTCATAGAGGAGTTTGGCAAAAACTATGCGACTTACTTCTCCATACTAAGCTGTATTTCAGGAGGTATCAACACGCAATCGGATATTGAAACTGCCCTGGGAGAAAAAAGCGTAGGAGGTCAAATCAAAAGGCTGATTGAAGACTACAATATCATCGCCCGCCAACGTCCGATTTTGGCAAAAGAAGGTAGCCAAACCATACGCTACGAAATAACAGACCACTTCATACGGTTTTGGTTTAACTATTTCGACCGCCATCGCTCCCTTATTGAAATCAAGAACTTCATCGGCCTGCAATCTATCATTAAAGCGGATTATCCCACCTATTCAGGAAAGTTGCTGGAAGCCTACTTCAAACAGCAATTTGCGGAAAGCCATCAATATCGTGCCATCGGTTCCTGGTGGGAACCCAAAGACAGCCAGAACGAAATAGACATAGTTGCCTTGAAGCTGGAAAAGAACCGTGCAGTGGCCGCCGAAGTAAAACGCCAGAAGAAAAACTTCAAACCAGAACTGATGGCTTCAAAAGTCGAACACTTAAAAAAGAAGTTGTTGCCCAGGTATCGGATAGAAACCGTTTGTCTGTCATTGGAAGACATGTAAGAACATCCTTCCTATACGGAGTGAATACGAAACTGATGCAGTTCAACTAATATTTAATAAGGTGAACAGTTACCTATTTGCAAATTATGATTGATAATATAAAAAATATCAAAATAAGTGTTTTTGATATTAAAATAAAACGTATCTTTGTTGCAAACAACGTCCTCCTTAATAATACTATTATGAAGAAACTGCTGCTTTTAGCCTTTGTGCTATGTAGTTCTTTACTGTGCCGGGCACAAGAAGAACGAGTTATTTTAGGTGATGAACAGACTTCCGAGTATTTTCCAATCCTAAAAGATAAACGAATTGCCATATTCTCCAATCATACAGGAATGATAGGAGACAAGCATCTGCTGGACATTCTGCTGGAAAACAAGTTCAATGTAGTAGCCATTTTCTCCCCTGAACACGGTTTCAGAGGAGATGCCGACGCAGGCGAACACGTGTCCAGCTCGGTAGACAAGAAGACCGGAGTACCTATCCTCTCGCTGTACGACGGGAAATCCGGAAAACCAAGCGAAGCATCCATGCGCAAGTTCGATATCCTTGTGGTAGACATCCAGGATGTAGGCCTGAGATTCTATACTTATTATGCCTCTATGTGCCGGCTGATGGACGCTTGTGCAGAATACAACCGCAAGGTGCTGATACTGGACCGCCCCAATCCGAACGGGCACTACGTGGACGGCCCGATACTGGATATGAAGTATAAATCCGGTGTAGGTTGGCTGCCGATTCCCGTGGTACACGGTATGACGCTGGGCGAACTGGGCCTGATGGTAAACGGCGAACGCTGGTTGCCGGCGTCACGCACTTGCGACCTGACCGTCATTCCCTGCAAGAACTATACGCACCGGACCCTATACAAGCTGCCGATTCCCCCGTCCCCCAATCTGCCGAACATGAAGTCCATCTATCTGTACCCCTCGACCTGCTACTTCGAGGCCACTCCGGTCAGCCTGGGAAGAGGAACCGACCTCCCCTTCCAGGTCTACGGGCATCCCAACATGACGGGCTACAGCTACAGCTTCACCCCGCGCAGTGTTCCCGGAGCCAAGAATCCGCCCCAGTTGGGCAAGCTTTGCCACGGCGTGAACCTGAGCAACATGAGCGACGAAGAAATCTGGAAACGCGGTATCGACTTGAGTTACGTGATAGACGCTTACCGGAATCTGAACATGGACGACCACTTCTTCCGTTCCTTCTTCGAGCTGTTGATAGGCACCGACTACGTGCGCAAAATGATAAAGGAAGGAAAGAGCGCCGAAGAAATCAAGGCAAGATGGAAAGACGACGTAGAGAAATTCAAGGTACAGCGCAAGCCCTACCTGCTCTACGAAGAATAAAGACATGTACAATTCACTATTTACAATGTACAATTTCAGGAAATGTACAATTCAGAAGTAAATGGGAAGATACAACAGTTTATACTAAAGAAACGCCGCATGGCAAATTGTAAATTGTAAATGAATAAATTGTAAATAAACATTATGACTCCACTATCCGTAATCATCACCATAGCCGCCTACTTCGCGATACTGTTCACGGTATCCTATATTGCAGGAAGGAAGGCAGACAACGCCGGCTTCTTTGTGGGCAACCGCAAGTCATCCTGGTATGTCGTGGCGTTCGCCATGGTCGGTTCTGCCATTTCAGGTGTGACCTATGTATCTGTACCCGGCATGGTTGCCACCAGCAGCTTCGGCTATCTGCAAATGGTGTTGGGCTTCATTGCCGGACAGCTCATCATAGCCTATCTGCTGGTACCACTGTTCTACAAAATGAACCTGGTATCCATCTACGAATATCTGGAGAACCGTTTCGGCATGTCTTCCTACCGTACGGGTGCCTGGTTCTTCTTCATCTCCAAAATGCTCGGTGCCGCTGTCCGTCTGTTCCTCGTATGCCTGACGTTGCAACTGCTGGTATTCGAACCTTTCGGACTGCCTTTCCTGCTGAACGTGGCCATCACGGTGGCACTGGTCTGGTTGTACACTTTCCAGGGTGGCGTGAAGTCCCTTATCTGGACAGACTCTCTGAAGACATTCTGCTTGGTAGTGTCGGTCGTACTCTGCATCTGGTACATCGCTTCCGACCTCAATCTGTCATTTATCGGTATGGTAAGCACCATTGCCGACAGTGACATGTCCCGCATCTTCTTCTTCGACGATGTGAACAGCAAGCAGTACTTCTTCAAGCAGTTCCTCGCCGGTGCCTTCACCATGATTGCCATGACCGGGCTGGATCAGGACATGATGCAGCGCAACCTGAGCTGCAAGAACTTCAAGGACTCACAGAAGAACATGATTACCAGCGTCATTTCGCAGTTCTTCGTCATCCTGCTCTTCTTGATGCTGGGCGTGCTGCTCTACATCTTTGCCGCCAACCAGCAGATTGCGGTGGAGAAGAGTGACGAACTGTTCCCGCTGATTGCCACCGGCAACTATTTCCCCGCCATCGTGGGCATACTGTTCATCATCGGCCTGATTTCTTCTGCCTATTCAGCCGCAGGCTCGGCACTCACCGCGCTGACCACTTCCTTCACCGTAGACATTCTGGGAACGAAAGGCAAGTCGGAAGAGACGGTTGTGAAGATGCGCAAGAAAGTGCACATCGGCATGGCGGTTGTCATGGGAATCACCATTTTCGTATTCAATCTTCTCAACAACACCAGTGTCATCGACGCTGTATATATTCTGGCAAGCTATACCTACGGTCCTATCCTGGGTCTGTTTGCTTTCGGTATCTTCATGAAACAACAAGTGCGTGACAAGTACATCCCGCTGGTTGCCATCGCCTCCCCGGTTCTCTGCTTCATTCTGCAGAAAAATTCCGAAGCTTGGTTCGGAGGTTATCAATTCAGCTACGAATTGCTGATTTTCAATGCACTGTTCACTTTCATCGGTCTCTGTCTGTTGATTAAGAAAGATAAAAAGAACAATTAACTTAATACATCATCTATGAATGTAAGACGTCAGTTTTTACTTAGTCTGCTTGCCGCCTCCCTCTTCCCCCACGCGGGAGGCGCGCAAGGACTTCCTACGGATGTCCGCCAGGCAATCGGGAGATTCCTGGATACCACCGCACGGAAAGAAATCTCAGTAGGACGCATCAGCATCGACTCAGTGGCTGTGGAAGGAAACACACTGCAACTGTTTGCCAACATGAACTGTGCCTATATTCCTTTCCGTGAGGACAATGTGGCCGAAATCTACCAAGGCGTAAGCGCCCTGCTGCCGGCGGAGTTTGCCAAATACAAGCTGCAAATCCGCACCAACAAGCGCAGCATCGAAGAACTGGTTCCCCAAGCCCTGCGCAGTAAAAAAGACAAAAAGGCGAAGACATTCAGCCCCGTCGCTTCCAAGCCTCTGGTTACCGACGTTTCCTCCCCCTACACCCCCACCAACGGTTTGCATAGCCGGCACATCGCCCTATGGCAAAGCCACGGCTGGTACTACGAATCAAAACTCGACCGCTGGGAATGGCAGCGTGCACGTATCTTCCAGACAGTGGAAGACCTCTACACCCAGAGCTACGTATTGCCCTTCCTCGTACCGATGTTGGAAAATGCCGGTGCCAATGTGCTGCTTCCCCGCGAACGCGATTGCCAGACGGCAGAAGTCATCGTAGACAATGACGGTTGCCTGACCGGCCGTTCCGTCTATACAGAAAATTCCGGTGACAAGCTCTGGAGCCAGGGAGCAGGACAAGGCTTCGCCCACCTGCGCTCCCAATACATCGACTTTGAGAATCCTTTCAAGGAAGGCACCTACCGCGCCATAAAAACCATCAAGAAAGGAAACGCAAGCACCGCCGAATGGATTCCCGAAATTCCTTCGACCGGACAATACGCCGTATACGTCTCTTACCAAACCTTGCCAAACAGCTCGGACGATGCCCTTTACACCGTCTATCACAAAGGCGGCACCACGCAGTTCAAGGTAAACCAGCAAATGGGAGGCGGCACCTGGATTTACCTCGGCACCTTCGGCTTCAATGCCGGCCGGAACAATGCATGCAAAGTGGTTCTGAGCAACCTCTCATCCAAAGCAGGCAGAGTCATCACCGCCGACGCCGTGAAGATTGGCGGCGGTATGGGGAACATTGCCCGCCGCATCTCCAATGAGGGCGCTACGGAAAACCTGAAAAGCTCCGACACCCGTAACCTCACAAACGAACACAGCGCAGCCAATTGTCAATTGTCAATGGTCAATGGTCAATTCAAAGAGGAAGTCAGCGGTTATCCCCGCTTCTGCGAAGCCGCCCGCTACTGGCTGCAATGGGCAGGCATACCGGACAGCGTATATTCAGAAAGCAACGGCAAGAATGACTACACGGACGACTATAAATGCCGTGGTATCTGGGTGAATTACCTTTCCGGAGGTTCTGCCGTGAACCCGACGGAAAAAGGGCTGAACATTCCCGTCAACATGGCCTTTGCCTTCCACTCCGATGCGGGAACCACCCTGAATGATTCCACCATCGGTACACTCGGCATCTACTATACCAACGCCTACAATGAGGAGTTCGCCAACGGAGCATCCCGCTACCTGAGCCACGACCTGACAGACTTGATTCAGTCCAATATCGTGCGCGATGTGCGTACCCTTTACGAACCCCAATGGACACGCCGCGGCAAATGGAACCAATCCTACTACGAGGCCCGTGTACCCCGCGTACCGACCATGCTGCTCGAACTGCTTTCCCATCAGAACTTTGCGGATATGCGCTACGGACTGGACCCACGTTTCCGTTTCACCGTAAGCCGCGCCATCTATAAAGGTATGCTTCAGTTCCTCTGCTCACAATACAACATGGATTATGTAGTGCAACCATTACCGGTAGACCACATGGCCTTGCGCATGACCAGCGAGAACGAAGTGGAACTGACCTGGCAACCCGTAGCGGATGCGTTGGAACCAACTGCCGTAGCAGAGAAATACATTGTTTATACCCGTATCGGCGACGGGGATTTCGACAACGGAGTATTGGTGGACGGCAACAGTTACCGTACCACACTCCCCGCCGGCATGGTATGCAGTTACAAGGTCACCGCTGTCAACAAGGGCGGCGAGAGCTTTCCTTCCGAAATTCTTTCTGCCGGACGGGCGTTCAATTCCAAAGGTACCGTATTGGTGATAAACGGATTCGACCGTATCAGTGCCCCTGCCGACTTTACGGCACCCGCCCCCGCCGACACCCTCCTTGCCGGATTTCTGGATGAGCGAGACCACGGAGTCCCCTATATCCGTGACATCAGCTACATTGGCAAGATGAAGGAATACCGCCGTTCCATTCCCTGGATGGATGACGATGCCTCCGGTTTTGGCGACAGCTATGGGAACTACGAAACTCAAGTGATTGCAGGAAATACGTTCGATTATCCTGCTGTACATGGTGCAGCTATCCTGAAAGCAGGGTATTCGTTTGTATCGTGTAGTAACGAAAGCCTCTCCCCCGACTCCTCCTCCCCCGTAGGAAAGGGAGAGAAGAATACTCCAGTGGATATGAGGGAGTATAGGTATGTGGACTTGATACTTGGGAAGCAATGCCAGACCAAGATAGGACGGGGAGGCGTAAAACCGTTGGAGTTCAAGACTTTCAGCAGACCGATGCAGGAGGCTATTGCCGCTTATTGCGAGCAAGGCGGAAACATTTTTGTTTCGGGCGCCTTTGTAGGAACAGATTTGTGGGACAACCGCCTTGCAACCGCCGACGAAGCCGACAAGAAATTTGCTATGGAAGTTCTGAAATATAAGTGGCGTGTGGGACAAGCGGCTACAATGGGTAAGGTGAAAAGCGTAGCTTCTCCGTTCCCCGCCCTTTCAGGAAACTATACCTATCACAATGAGCTGAATGCCGATTCGTATGTGGTGGAATCACCGGACGCCATTGAACCGGCAACCAAAGATGCACACACCGTGATGCGGTATTCTGAAAACAACCTGAGTGCCGGTGTGGCCTACCAAGGCGACTACAAGACGTGTGTATTGGGATTCCCTTTTGAATCCATACGTACTGATTCAGAAAGAGAGGCATTCATGAATGCTGTACTGACATTCTTCAATGACAACAAGTAATATTCAACCAATCATCATCTATGAACAGAAGACTGTTAATAATCGTCCTGATGGCTTGCCTGCTCCCCCTGGGGATGCAGGCACAGCAAGGGACATTCCGTTTTGCCCAACTGACGGACATTCATCTGACCCCGAACAATCCGAATCCCACAGAGGACCTGCTGCGTTCCGTGGCACAGATTAATGCCACCGACAGTATCGACTTTGTCCTGGTGACGGGCGACCTGACCGAAGAAGGCGACCGTACTACCATGGAAAAAGTGAAATCGTGCCTTGACTTGCTGAAGGTCCCCTACCACGTAGTCCTAGGCAACCATGAAACGAAATGGAGCGACTCCGGCTGTACCGCTTTCGGAGAAATCTTTGGCGGCGAACGCTTCGAGTTCGAGCATAAGGGATTCCTTTTCCTCGGCTTCAACTCCGGTCCGCTGATGCGTATGGCCTACGGGCATGTAGTGCCGCAAGATATCCGTTGGATGACGGAAGAAATGGATAAAAACGGCAAAGACAAACCGGTGATACTTGTCACCCACTACCCGCTAATGGAAGGTGATGTGGACAATTGGTATGAGGTGACGGATGCCGTCCGCCCCTACAACGTGCGCTTGTTTATCGGCGGACACTACCACAGCAACCGGGATTTACGTTACGACGGCATTCCGGGCGTACTGATGCGCAGCAACCTGCGCGACAAAGAAGGAAAACCGGGTTACGGCATCTATGAAGTAACCGGGGATTCCATCCGGGTATACACGCAACGTATCGGCGAACCCAAGAAGCAGTGGACAGCATTCTCGCTGACCAAGCAGTATTACGACCGCAACGGAAAGGCAGAGAAATATCCCGACTTCTCGGTCAACAAGGAATATCCGCAAGTAAAGGAGCAATGGATGGTACAGACGGGCGCAGGCATTTACTGCTCTCCCGCCGTAGAAAAAGATAAAGTGTTCGTAGGAGACGATATGGGAAGGCTGACAGCCTACACCCTGAAAAACGGCAAAAAGCTATGGAGCTTTGAATCCGGCAAGCGCATTGTCGGTACTCCGGCCGTAAGCGAGAGTATCGTTGTATTCGGGTCTGCCGACCGTCGCATCTACGGATTGAACGCCAAAGACGGCAGCCTGCTCTGGACGGTAGAAGCCGCCGAACCGGTGCTCGGAGCCGTGACCATCGCAGACGGTACCGCCTACATCGGTGCCAGTGATGCCACTTTCCGCGCCATAGACATCCATACGGGAAAAGTAAGCTGGACCTACACCGGCGTGAAGGGCTACATCGAAACCAAGCCGTTGGTGACGGAAGACAAGGTCATCTTCGGCGCATGGGACAATACACTGTATGCCCTGAACAAGACTGACGGACGTGAGTTGTGGAAATGGACGGGCGGACTGACCCGCATGCATTTCTCTCCTGCCGCCGTATGGCCGGTAGCTGCCGACGGTAAAGTATTCATTACCGACCCGCAACGCGCCATGACCGCCATAGACATCCATACGGGCAATTCCGTGTGGCGCACCTTCCAGTCCATGGTGCGCGAGACCATCGGACTTTCCGAAGACGGTGAACGTATCTATAGCAAAACGATGAACGACAGTATTGTTTGCTATGCAGCTCAAGGAGATACTCCGCGGGAGTTGTGGGCAACCCATGTAGGTTTCGGTTATGAGCATGCCCCCTCCATGCAAGTGGAAAAAGAGGGGGTCATGTTTGGCAGTACCAAAGAAGGACTTATCTTCGCACTGGAAGGAAAAACAGGCAAAGTACTGTGGAAACATAAAATAGGAAATTCACTTATCAGTACCGTAGTTCCGTTGAACGGCCATGAAGTGCTGTTCACGGCAACCAGTGGAGAAACGGGACTTTTGAGAATTAAAAATTGAGAATTAAAAATTAAAAGATATATCATGAATAAAATCAGTTGCTTTCTTCCCTACGCAGGAAAAGAACAAGTAGAAAAAACAGTGAACAGCCTACAGGCGACAGGACTTATAGAAGAAATCCGGTTAATCACGACCGATGCCACTCTGGAATCGCTCCCGGGCTGCGAAATATTGTTTGTTGACATGCCCTACAGTAGTGCAACCCTCAAAGCTATTGCTAATGCAGCCAAAGGAGAATACACATTGCTTTATACCAAAGAGACTACGCTCGAAATGGGTATGTTTGCACTGGAACGTATGATACACATCCTTGAAGATTCAAGCGCCGGTATGGTATATTCCGACCACTACCAAATAGCAGACGGCAAGCAGAGTAACGCTCCGGTAATCGACTACCAATTCGGCTCCTTAAGGGATGACTTCAACTTTGGCTCCCTGCTCCTTTTCAACACCGAAAAACTAAAGGAAGCCGCCGGGCGCATGAAGTCTGACTACAACTTCGCCGGACTTTACGACCTGCGCTTGAAATTGAGCCAACATTCAGACTTGGTACATATCAACGAATACTTATACAGCGAGGTGGAAAACGATACCCGCAAAAGCGGCGAAAAGATTTTCGACTATGTAGACCCCAAAAACCGTGACCGTCAGATTGAGATGGAGCAGGCATGTACCGAACATCTGAAAGAAATCGGGGGGTATCTGGCACCGGAGTTCAAGAAGATTGAGTTCTCTGCCGGTAACTTCGAATATGAGGCCTCCGTCATCATTCCGGTACGCAACCGCATCCGTACCATCCGTGACGCCATCAAATCTGTATTGATGCAGAAGACAGACTTTAAATATAATCTTATCATCATCGACAACCATTCCACAGACGGCACTACGGAGGCCATCGATGAATTCAAGGATGACGAACGCGTCATCCATATCATCCCCGAACGCAACGACCTCGGCATCGGCGGCTGCTGGAATATGGGGGTACACCACCCCAAGTGTGGCAAGTTTGCCGTGCAGCTGGACAGCGACGACGTATACAAAGACGAAAACACACTCGCCATCATGGTCCGCGCCTTCTACGAACAGAACTGCGCCATGGTGGTAGGCACCTATATGATGACGGACTTCAACATGAACATGATTGCTCCGGGCATCATCGACCACAAGGAATGGACTCCGGCAAACGGACGCAACAACGCCCTCCGCATCAACGGCCTGGGTGCCCCACGCGCCTTCTATACCCCGGTGCTGCGCGAAGTGAAAGTACCCAATACCAGCTATGGCGAAGATTATGCACTGGGACTGAACTTCTCCCGTCAATACCAGATAGGACGTGTGTACGACGTGGTCTACCTCTGCCGCCGTTGGGACGACAATTCCGACGCCTCACTGGATATTGTAAAAATGAACGGACACAACCTTTACAAAGACCGTATCCGTACTTGGGAACTCCAAGCACGCATAGCAATGAACAAGAAAAAGTGATTGCACACCGTAAATCATCAAATAACAGACAAGCTCATGAATCAAACGATACACAATCTTCTAACCGGACAACTGGCATCCTGGGAGACGGCACGCAACAATTATGCTGCCCTCTCCGGTGTGCGGGTGAAAGAGCTGAATGTAAACGGCATACCCTATAAGGTACAGTTCAACCCGGCACGCATCGTTTCCTCCGGTGCCAAGGTGGATGCCAAGTCCATTCAGGAACGGAAATGCTTTCTGTGCCCGGCAAACCTGCCACCGGTACAGAAAGGTATCCCGTTTGGCGGGCACTACCATATTCTGGTGAATCCGTTCCCCATTTTCCCTCGCCACCTGACGATACCGGAACTGGCGCATACTCCCCAACGCATCGCTTCCCGCTTCACCGATATGCTGGAGCTGGCCGAGGCGCTGACGGAATATACCATTTTCTACAACGGTCCCCGATGTGGCGCCTCCGCCCCCGACCATGCTCATTTCCAAGCAGGAAACAAAGGATTCATGCCTATCGAAAAAGACTGGCGCGGACAAGTTGCCGGAAAGATAGCCGATTATGGAAAGGCTACGCTATGGTATCTCAATGACGCTCCCCGTGCCACACTTGTGATTGAATCCATCTCCAAAGAGGACGCGGCAGACTTGTTCGACATCATTTACCGCTCTCTGGACGTGAAACCCGAGGAAGACGAACCGATGATGAACGTACTGGTCCTATACGAGGCCGACCGTTGGGTGGTCTTTGTCTTCCCGCGCGAGAAGCACCGTCCCACCTGCTACACCGCCGAGGGAGAAGCCAACCTATTGAGCAGTCCGGCGTCCGTTGACTTGGGAGGTGTCTTTATCACCCCCGTAGAAAAGGATTTCCTAAAAATCACTGCGGAAGATGTGGCACAGATATTAAGTGAAGTATGCCTCTCTGCCACAGACTTCCACAAGGTACGGCAGCGTATCAGGGAAAAAATATGACTTCTGAAATCCTAAAACTCTAATTTTAAAGAAATACCATTATGAAAGAGCCCAAAGTACAAGTAGGCATTCTGTTTGAACCGCAGATAGAATTCGTTTTGCTGAACCCGTATCGCATAGACGGAACGGAAATCAGCGGCAAGCAGGTAGTGACCTACGACGAAGGCAAGATTCTCTGGAACGGACGCCGGTATGACGAACTGCTGTTCGAACCGCAACACGAGCAGACCGATGCCTTCGAACTATTGGACGTTACCATCGGCATCAATTTCCATTGGGAGCGCAAGGAAGACCAGCGTTTTCCGGGTGCCCTCAAAATCATCGTTGAGAATGGAAAGCTCACCGGCATCAACGTCATCCATGTAGAAGATTATCTGACCAGCGTCATCTCTTCCGAGATGAGTGCCACCGCTTCTCTGGAACTGCTCAAGGCACACGCTGTCATCTCCCGAAGCTGGCTACTGGCACAAATACAAAAGAATAAGGAAATCACCGAAGCCCAAGCTAACTACTCGGCCTTTACGCAGACCGACGAAGAGCTGATTCGCTGGTACGACCGAGAAGACCACACACGTTTCGATGTATGCGCCGACGACCATTGTCAGCGCTACCAGGGCATTACACGTGCCTCTACCGATATTGTGAAACAAGCCATCTCCGCTACCCGCGGCCAGGTACTGACATCTGATGGTAAGATTTGCGACGCCCGTTTCTCCAAATGCTGCGGCGGCGCTTTCGAGGAGTTCCAATACTGCTGGGAAGACATCAAATACCCCTATCTTGCCCAACAACGAGACAGCAAAACGCACGCCACACTACCCGATTTGACGCAGGAAGTCGAAGCGGACCGCTGGATTCGTACCTCCCCCGAAGCATTCTGCAACACCACCGACAAGAGAATCCTCTCGCAGGTGCTCAACAACTACGACCAGGAGACTACGGACTTCTACCGCTGGAAAGTGGAATATACTCAGGAAGAACTTTCAGCCCTCATTCTGAAACGTTCAGGTATCGACTACGGACAAATCATCGATCTTATTCCCATAGCCCGCGGAACCAGCGGACGTCTCTGGAAACTGAAGATTGTGGGAACCAAGCGCACGCTCACCATCGGCAAGGAGCTGGAAATTCGCCGTACGCTCTCTACTTCACACCTCTACAGCTCTGCCTTCGTGGTGGACAAAGAGGAGTTGTCCTCCGAAGGCATTCCCGGACGCTTCATCCTCACCGGTGCCGGTTGGGGACATGGCGTGGGGCTTTGCCAGATAGGTGCAGCCGTAATGGGCGAGCAAGGGTATAAGTATGACGCAATACTGCTGCACTACTATATAGGTGCCAGCATTGACAAGCTGTATGAATAATCGGATAAAACACAAGAAATCAATATCATGAACCATACAAAAAACATATCGCCATGGGCATGGGTACCCACCTTGTACTTTGCACAAGGCATTCCATATTTTATCGTAAACAACATCTCCGTGATGATGTTTACCAAAATGGGCGTACCGAACGGAGAAATGGCCTTGTTCACAAGCCTGCTCTATCTGCCTTGGACCATCAAGCCCTTCTGGAGTCCGTTTGTCGACATCATCAAGACCAAAAGATGGTGGACCCTTTCCATGCAGATTCTGATGTCTGTGGCATTCATCCTGCTGACGCTGTCCATTCCACGGCCGGACGAGGCGACTATGGCGGCCGGAACAACCCCCATCAGCATGTTCAGCATCACGCTGATGCTGTTCATCATCACGGCTTTTGCCTCTGCTACACACGACATTGCCGCCGACGGCTTCTACATGCTGGCATTGAAACAGAGTGACCAGGCAGCCTTCGTTGGCATCCGAAGCACGTTTTACCGGCTCGCCTCTATCTTCGGACAAGGCGTGCTCGTAGCCATTGCCGGCGCCATCGAACTGAGAACCGAAAACATTCCGCTGTCATGGACCATCACGATGCTGGTTACAGCCGTCCTGTTCAGCCTGGTGACGTTCTATCACCTCTTTGCAGTCCCCAAACCCGCTTCGGACAAGTCTACACTGGCAGCCGATGCCGCCACTGCAGGAGCCATATTCAGAGAATTCGGACGAACATTCGCCACCTACTTCACCAAACCGGGTGCATTGCTGGCCATCGTGTTCATGTTGCTGTACCGCCTGCCTGAGGCATTCCTCATCAAAATGTGTATGCCCTTCCTGGTGGCCTCCAAAGAATCGGGAGGTCTGGAACTCTCGACTGCAGAAGTAGGTATCGTATACGGCACCATCGGAGTCATATTCCTCACTCTGGGCGGTATCCTGGGAGGATTATTCGCATCACGCATCGGATTGAAAAAATCCATCTGGTGGATGGCAGGATGCATGACTCTGCCATGCCTGACGTTTGTCTATCTTGCCATTGCCCAGCCCGACAATCTGTTTGCCATCTCAACCGCCATTGCCATCGAGCAATTTGGCTACGGCTTTGGTTTCACTGCCTACATGCTCTACATGATGTACTTCTCCGAAGGTGAATTCAAAACATCCCACTATGCCATCTGTACCGCATTCATGGCACTGAGCATGATGATACCAGGTATGTTTGCGGGGTACATCCAGGAGGCTATCGGATATACGGACTTCTTCTGGTTGGTAATGATATGCTGTTTCGCCACGGTTGTTGTCACCATTTTTGCAGACAGAAGAATAGACCCGGAATATGGGAAAAAGTGATTAATGTTTAATGATTAGTGATGAAAAAGATTATTATTATATCCTTGCTCTGCCTCCTCTGCGGCGGCATGATGCAGGCACAGAAGATCAGAATAAAGACCGGCATTGAGGTATTGAAAGAACAGAATTTCCGATGCCTGGAAGGTAAGCGTGTAGGATTGATTACCAACCCGACGGGGGTGGACAACCGGATGAGGTCCACCATCGACATCCTGCACGAGGCCCCGAACGTAAATCTTGTGGCGCTCTACGGCCCCGAACACGGCGTGCGCGGCGATGTGCACGCAGGCGACCATGTAACGGACATCAAAGACGCGACTACCGGACTGCCCGTCTATTCACTTTACGGAAAGACTCGCAAGGCCACACCGGATATGCTGAAAGACGTAGATGTATTGGTATATGACATCCAGGACATCGGTTGCCGTTCCTTTACCTACATCAGCACCATGGGACTGGCTATGGAAGCCGCTGCCGAAAACGGCAAGGAATTCATCGTGCTGGACCGACCCAATCCTGTAGGCGGATTGAAAATTGAGGGTAACTTAGTTGAAGATGATTGCATTTCTTTTGTAAGCCAGTTTAAAATTCCGTACCTTTACGCTCTCACTTGCGGTGAGCTGGCACTGATGCTCAATGGCGAGAAGATGTTGAAGGATGGGGAACAATGCAATCTCCACGTAGTGAAGATGAAAGGCTGGAAACGCAAGATGGATTATACCCAAACCGGACTGCAATGGGTTCCTTCCTCTCCACACATTCCACATCCACATTCTGCATTCTTCTATCCCGTCAGCGGAATCCTGGGAGAGCTGGGATATATGTCCATTGGTGTGGGGTATACCATTCCGTTCCAGATGTTTGCCGCGCCATGGGTGGAAGCAGAGAAGCTGGCCGGAAACCTGAACCGTCTGAACGTACCAGGGGTTATCTTCAGACCGATGTACCTGAAACCGTTCTACAGTGTAGGCAAAGGCGAGTTGCTGCAAGGTGTGCAAGTGCACATCATGGATTTCGGCAAAGCACCGTTGAGCGACCTGCAATTCCTGGTCATGCAGGAAGTCGCCGCCCTCTATCCAGACCGTGCCGTGTTTGACCATGCCGACAAGGGACGTTTCAACATGTTCGACAAAGTAAGCGGTTCGCGACAGATACGCGAGCGCTTCTCGAAACGGAACCGTTGGGAGGACATACGCGACTACTGGTATAAAGATGCCGAAGCTTTCCGCAAGCTGTCGAAAAAGTATTATTTATATAAATAAATTTACAGACGAATAAGGAAGAAAAAACACCATGATACGGAGGGTACCTCAGTCGTATACAGAGACACCCTAAGTCGTATAGTTAGATACCCTCAATATACGACTGAGGGTCCCCCTCGCGAGACACGTTTACAGAGCACTTTGAAGCAAAGTGATGCAATAGTAAAAAAAGTGAATATGAAAGAGCAAAGTTACATGGCTTTCCTGCAGGAAGCAAAGCGATTCATTCCGCAGGAAAGGATTTACACCGACGAACTTCGCCGGCTGGCTTGGGGTACGGACGCCGGTTTTTACCGACTGATTCCCCAGATTGTAATCCGTTCGAAAGACGAAGATGAAGTTTCACAACTGTTGAAACTGGCGAGCCGCCACGGGCTGCCCGTCACCTTCCGAGCGGCAGGGACCAGTTTGTCGGGTCAAGCCATTAGTGACTCCATCCTCATCGTAGCCGGCAAGAACTGGGAAAAATACAGTATATCCGCCGACCACGAACAGATAACCCTCCAACCGGGCATCATCGGACAACGTGTGAACGAACTGTTGGCTCCCTACGGCCGCAAGTTTGCACCAGACCCCGCTTCGGTGAAAAGCGCCATGGTAGGCGGTATTGTCATGAACAATGCTTCCGGCATGAACTGCGGTACGCACGCCAATAGCGACAAGGTGCTTGTTTCCGCCCGTATTATCCTGATGGACGGTACCCTGCTGGATACCGGAAATCCCGTCAGCCGCGCCTCCTTCGAAGTGACCCACCGTGACTTCATCCGCCGCATCTGCGAACTGCGTGATGAAATACGTACCAACGAAAAACTGGCCGAACGCATCCGTTACAAATATTCCATCAAAAATGTAACCGGGCTCAATCTGTTGCCCTTCGTCCGTTTCGACGACCCATTCGAAATCATTGCCCACCTCATGGTAGGTTCCGAAGGTACACTGGCGTTCCTTTCGGAAGTGACGATGAAGACTGAATATGATTATCCCTACAAGGCCAGCGCTATGCTCTACTTCAAGACCATCAAAGAAGCGAGCCGCGCTGTGGTAGCCATGAAGAAGCTGGTCGACGAAACCGGCGAATGGACAGTAAAAGGGGCTGAAATGCTGGACTATAAGAGCCTTTCTTCCGTCAACGACCCCGTATTCCTAAAATACAAAGGCGAAGTTGCCTCCTCTGCCCTCCCCGGCGTGGAGCCCGGCGACGAAACCGGGTTGACAGCAGTGCTGACCGAAACCAAAGCCCGTACCCCGGAAGAACTGCAACAGAACATATCTGCCATTGAAGCTTGCCTGCAAGCCTTCACCACCTATATTCCGGTACGCTTCACCGACCGTCCGGAGGAATATTCCAAATACTGGGCCATCCGTTCCGGTATCTTCCCCTCTGTGGGAGGTACCCGCCAACCGGGAACCACTTGCCTCATCGAAGATATCGCCTTCCACATTGAAGACCTTCCAGAAGCAACGGCAGAGTTGCAACAGCTCATAGCCCGTCACGGCTATGACGACGCCTGCATCTATGGCCATGCTCTTGAAGGAAACTATCACTTCATCATCAACCAGTCCTTCAGTACCCAAGCGGAAGTGAAACGCTACGAGGACTTGATGAATGACATCAAGACCTTGGTAGTAGATAAATATGACGGTTCCCTGAAAGCCGAGCATGGCACGGGCCGGAATATGGCTCCCTTCGTCCGCTACGAATGGGGAGATGACGCCTACAAAGCCATGAAGGCCGTCAAAGAACTGTTTGACCCACAAGGATTGTTAAATCCCGGTGTCATTTTCAATGATGACCCGCAATGCCATATCAAGAACTTCAAGCCGCTGCCTTTATTAGTGATGAGTGACAAGGGACAAGCTACGAATGCTACGCAGCATGACAGCGCAACACTTGTAGCTCGCAGCTCGTCACTCGTAGCTGACAAATGCATCGAGTGCGGTTTCTGCGAAGTCAACTGTCTCTCCTGCGGCTTTACCCTTTCCTCGCGCCAGCGTATCGTGTTGCAGCGCGAAATATCCCGGCTGAAGCAAAGCGGCGAGGACCCGACACGCCTTGCACTGCTCGAAAAACAATACCGCTATCCCGGCAATCAGACTTGTGCCGGAGACGGCCTCTGCTCCATGTCGTGCCCGATGGGTATCAATACGGGCGACCTTACCCATATAATCCGCCAGGAAACATTACCCAAAGGCAGTCTGGGATACAAAGCCGGAGACTTTGTTGCCAATCATTTCGCCGGTATCAAGAGTACACTACGCCCCGTATTGTCCTTGGCCAATTTCAGCCACTCCCTATTAGGCACAAAGGCCATGAGCAATATTACCAAAGGCCTGCATAATGCATTAGGCATACCTCTATGGACGCCGGCTATGCCGAAAAGTTATCAGTTACAAGCTACGGAGTTACAAGCCACAAGCACTATGCAGCATAATAGCGCAGCACTTGTAACTCGTAGCTCTGTAACTCGTAACTACAAAGTTGTCTACTTCCCCAGCTGCATCAACCAGACTATGGGTCTGGCCAAGAAGTCTCCCGTAGAGCAGCCATTGGTAAATAAAATGGTGTCCTTGTTGCAAAAAGCCGGTTACGAAATCATCTTCCCGAAAGATATGGACAAGCTTTGCTGTGGTACCATTTGGGAAAGCAAAGGGATGCTGGACATTGCCGACCGCAAGACAGCCGAACTGGAGGCCGCACTTTGGGAAGCCAGCGAACAAGGCAAATATCCTGTTCTCTGTGACCAAAGCCCTTGTCTGCACCGCATGCGCGAGTGCATCAAGAAGATGAAACTATATGAACCTGCGGAATTCATCTATACATTCTTACGTGACAAGCTGATTTTCACACCCATCAACCGCCCCGTAGCAGTCCACATCACCTGCTCCATGCGGAAAATGGGACTGGCAGATACCATCATAGCCCTTGCACGTCTCTGCTCCAGTAAAGTCATCGTACCGGAAGAAGTAGGTTGCTGCGGTTTTGCCGGAGACCGGGGATTCACCTATCCTGAGCTGAACTCGTACGCCCTACGCAAACTCCGTCCGCAAATAGAAGCATCCGGAGTGAGTATAGGCTACTCCAACA
>UMDF01010330.1_pt1 | contig 45605 bp, 40 predicted proteins | sample 1964421 | NCBI WGS metagenome assembly UMDF01 (sample SAMEA4835987, study PRJEB28245) | human gut metagenome | biome: gut microbiome; material: fecal sample | place: Denmark | collected 2008
TTAACTGGTCCCGATTTTAACGGGACACTAATGACGGCAGTCATATTTGCAGATTTTTGCCTATATTGCGTCCCCCCACCGTCCCTCGGAGTCTCTTTAGACACCCTAAAATAAAGGCATTTATACTGATTATCAGACACTTATATTTGCAGATAGTAACTTCTGCGTCGGGAAATAAGTTGTTTTGTTAAGCAAAACAAGTTGATTTCGACGAAAAGTTATAAAGATGCCGTGGCATATACAGCTCCATGTTACGGGAAGCTATAGTATCTTCCCAGTACTAGCTAACTGAAACTCCAGTACCAGCTAATTGGTACTGCAGTACCAGCTAGCAGAAACTGCAGTACCACTTAGCTGGTACTGGAAAGGATATTGTACTTCCGGCAACATGAAGATATATTCATGAGTCCGACAAATTATAGTAACCTGTTATATCGGATTGCAAATTGTGGAAATAATTGGCGGGATTGCCACAAATAAACATTATCTTTGCAAACGGAAAACGGTTGCAATCTGAAGGAAATCCATTTGTTTACAGCGGTGATGAAAGCGTATACCTATATAAATAAAGGCAGGTTTGAGCTTATAGATAAGCCGAAACCCGAGATTCTTGAGCCGACGGACGCTATAGTCCGCATGACATTGTCCAGCATTTGTACCAGTGACTTGCACATCAAGCACGGCAGCGTGCCCAGGGCCGTGCCAGGCATCACCGTAGGACATGAGATGGTGGGCGTGGTGGAAGAGCTGGGAAGTGAGGTCAAGGGCTTCCGAGAAGGAGACCGGGTGACCGTGAACGTGGAGACTTTCTGCGGGGAATGTTACTTCTGCCGGCATGGCTATGTGAACAACTGCACATCGCCGCATGGTGGATGGGCTTTGGGTTGTCGTATCGACGGCGGACAGGCGGAATACGTGCGCGTGCCATTGGCCCAACAGGGATTGAACCGCATCCCCGATGGCGTGACCGACGAACAGGCTTTGTTCGTGGGGGATATCCTTGCCACGGGCTTCTGGGCTGCACGCATCAGCGAGATTTCGGAAGAAGACACCGTGCTCATCATCGGGGCGGGCCCCACGGGTATTTGTACTTTGCTCTGCGTCATGCTGAAGCATCCCAAGCGTATCATCGTCTGTGAGCAGTCGGAAGAGCGCAGGGCTTTTGTCAATGAGCATTACCCCGACGTGCTGCTGACCGCCCCTGGGGAATGCCATGATTTCGTCTTGCGGCACAGTGACCACCAGGGAGCGGACAGGGTGTTGGAGGTGGCGGGAGGCAAGGATACCTTCCAGCTGGCATGGCAATGTGCCCGTCCCAATGCCGTCGTGACGGTTGTGGCTCTTTATGATGAGTCCCAGACATTGCCGCTTCCCCAGATGTACGGCAAGAATCTCACCTTCAAGACGGGTGGGGTGGATGGTTGCGACTGCGAGCGGATACTACGGCTCATCGAGGAAGGACAGATAGACACCACTCCACTCATCACGCATCGCTTTCCGCTGTCAAGGATAGCCGAGGCCTATGAGCTTTTCGAGCAAAAGCGGGACGGCGTGATCAAGATTGCCGTGACTCCATGATGGCGAACAAGCCCCTGCTTTTCCGCTTCCCATGAAAATACCCTAAGGAGGGGGATGTCATGCTCATTCCTTAGGTGCCCTCCGCATCGTCTGCGACTGGTTCAGGCAGGGCAACCCCCAGGGCTTTCAGGTCTTTTTCCAGGGCGTGAGCCGAGTACATGTTCCGGTAATCGTCGGACAGCACTTTACCGTCGCGCCCGATAAGCACGTAGCGCGGAATGGCGTTGAAGCTGAACAGTTTGCGCAGGTACTGGTAGTCTGACGTCGGGATGCGGTAAACGGCCTCGCCTTGCAGGTGCTTTTCCACATATGCGTTGTATGTCTGCTCTGGCGATTCGCTTTCGCTGGTGATGAAGATGATCTGTACGTCCTTGTTGCCGCGATATTTTGCCCTGAGGTCTGCATGGCCTTCGATGGCCGACCGGCATGGCCCGCAGGAGGTGGCCCAGAAGTCTATCAGCAGGATTTTTCCTTTGTAAGGTGCGATGATGCGGCGGAAGATGTCCGTCCCTTTGCCCGGAGGCAGCTCGTAGGCCTGTTGTTCTGTGTATTGGTGGTAGGCCTGTCCGATGGTCTCTTTCAGTACGGGATAGGTCATCCAGGCTGATACCGAGTCTTTCAGTGCCGTTGCCAGCTGCACTTCGGCGGTGTCCCGTTCCCCTGCCACATTTGCCGACTGGGGTTGCAGCGTGTTGCATACGGAGTTGCACAAGACCAGTTGCCACAGGAAAGGCATGTCTGTCGTGCCAAGGTAATCCATCATGACTTCTGTCCGTGCCTTGTCGAGAAGCAGCATCTCTTCCACCTGCCTTTCGGGTGTCGGTTCGGCCTTCTGCTGGTGGGCTTCCTGCCAGGCTGTGATCCTTTGTGAGGCCTGTTGGTATAGCCAGCCCATGAAAGAAAAGCGGTTGATGAAGGTGTTTCCGTCCTTTACCGCCAGAATCGTCTCGTCGTCGAGCGGCAACTGACGCAGGAAGCTGTAGAATGCCATCGGCAACTCGGTCTTCGTGGTGTCTCTCTGCTGTTCGAATCCGTAGCTCATGGCATAGTCCAGCAGTCCCAATGCGCCGGACACCTTGGCCTGCATCTGCAGGATATGCCGCACCTTGGGCGAGATGCGGTTGTTGTCCATGTACGTCGCCAGCTTGTTTTCCAGTTCCGCCGTAGCCTGGTCGTATTTTTCCCGTATCTGCATGGGGCTGAGGCTGTCTGTCATTGTCTGTAAGGCCGCATAGTCGAGCGGGAAGGCCGGGGCTTCGGCCAGTTGCCGGTTCACTTCGCCCAGTTCGCCTCCATATAGGGTATGCTTCAGCGGATAGTTGAGGTCTCGGGCCCTGCTGCGTGCCAGGAAGTCTTCGAAGTCCAGGTAGAGCGCAAGCGTCTTTCCCGGCTCAAAGTAAAGATTGCCCAGGACATGGTTGTCGCCGATGATCATGTTGGCCTGCAGCGGATGTTTCAGCAGGAACTTCCCTTCCAGCCGTCCGTCTGGATGAATCTTCACCACCTCTGGGCGGTCTTTGTTCTCCAGCATGTCGCGTATGTAGATGATGCCCGTCTCAAAGCCCAGCACTGGATCGTAGTTGTCCAACACACCGGTGATGTAGACCGTGTCGGTCGTGAAAAAGTCGGTGTTTTCCTCGTCGTCGGACTGTGTCGCTTGTTGGGAATATTGGGCGATCCAGTTCTCCAGCTTGGCCGAATGCTGCTTTCCGTCGCCGTCTTTCGTCAGGTCAATGCCGTAGGTGTGGTCTTCGGGCGAGGTCGGGGCAATCCAGTTCACCGCCTTCACACTGTCGGGAAGAGGTGGAAACGTGTAGACCATGTCCGTCTCTCCCGAATCGGGCATGTAGAAGCGTTCGCCAAACTTCAGGCCTTCGACCCTGGTAGCCTGATAGCGCTTACCACTTGCCACGTCTTCCAGATACATCGTGCTGTCGGGACTGATCCACCAATGCGGACGGAACACTACGTGCACGAACAGTTTGGTATGCTCGTCCGTAAGTTCCACCTTCGTTATGGTGTTGATGCTTCCTGTCCGGGCTTTGAAGTTGGGGTTCAATACCGTTTTTTCAACGTCTCTTTCTATGTTTCTTGCAGAAGCTGGCAGCAACCATAAGCAGACGGCTGCCAGTAAGAAGAGTGTTTTCATAATAATGTAGTTTTATAAACTCGTTGGCGGAATTAATTTAGTGCGTATTTAATTCTGCCCATAGGCTTGTTATTAATATAGTTGACGTATTGCGACATGGTCAGCGCACTAATTTTGCCAATGATTCTGGTAAACAAACTGTTTGGCACATTTGGCACATAATGAGTCATCGAAAAGTCTTGTTGTCGTGAAGGCGTGTCTCCATAAGTCACGGGGGAAACCTGCACATGAATGATTGAAGGGAAGTAGCGTATGTGGAGCGCGGCTAGCGTCATGTGGCGGCTCCACTTTCTGTTGTTGCTACTTCTCTTCATCATGGTGTTGTGTTTTTAGGGTTGTTACTTCTTCTTCATCGTGATCTCGATGACACCGTTCTTGCCGTTCTCTCCATACTTGTCTGTGGCGGACTTGCCCTTGTAGACGTTGATGGACTCTATGTCATCGGGCTTGATGTGGCTGATGTCGGTGACATGCTTCCCGTCCACCACCACGTAGGCTTTCGATGAGCAGACGGGGCTGGCCAGCGTGAGTCCGCTGGAATCGCCTGTCGCCTTTCCCTTAGACGAACCATTGAGCTGGAAGGATAGGGGCAGGTGGTATTTCACCTTCACGGCCTTGCCGTCCTGCTTGCCAGGTGTCCATTTGGGCATGCTGTTCACCACGCGCAGAGCCTCAGCGTCGAGCAGCGGATCCACGGAGCGCGCTACCTTGGCGTCGGACACTTGTCCGTCCTCGTTGACGATGAAACGTACAATCACCCTGCCTTGTATGTTCTTCTCGTGAGCTTCCTTGGGGTAGCGGATGTTCTCTTTCAGGAACTTCATCATCTCCGCGTTGCCGCCGGGGAACTGGGGCATCACCTCCACCACGTCATACACCTTGCCGTCCTTCTTGTCTTGCGGCGTGGTGGGGGTCTGCGGGGTCTTCGGAGCTTTCACCTCGGCCGTGGCAGTAAGGGCTTTCGTGGCGGTCTCGGGCACCTGCGTGGTCACTTGCTTCATGGCTGTCACCAGTGCGTCGCTTTTCTGGGCGATCTCTTGGGTCAGGGTCTCGGCCTTGGGGGTGGCGAACGCTACTAACGCTGTAGCGGCTACGGGAAGCACGGCAAGTACCTTGCAGTGGTTCCACTTGTTGGATTTCGATTTCTTCATCATAGTAATACGGTTTTTGAGTGAATATTGATTAAGGTTGTTGGCGGCGGAGAAGAGTTTCTCTCCCGCTGTTTTTCGAATCAGGAACATTTGGTAGTCAGTGGCGTTGATGCCTGAGTCCAGCACGCTGCGGTCAGCCTCGTACTCATGGACAGTCTGCAGCTCCGACTTCAACAGCCACGCCGCGGGGTTGTACCACTGGAATACTATCAGCAGGTCGCATGCCAGGATGTCCCAAGAGTGCCGGGCGATCACGTGCGCCCGCTCGTGCCGGATGATGTACTCGGGGCTGTCGGCGTAATCTTTCTCGCTCATGACGACATTGCCCATCCAGCTGAATGGTGACACATGGTCTTTGACCACCACCACTTTCATGGTGCCATCGTTTTCCACGACGCGCCCTCCGCTTATCAATCGGCGCAGCGAGAACAGTGACCAGATTTCACGTGCCAGGAAGAACAGGACACCCAAGAGGTAGACCCCAAAGCATAGCGAGGTGACGCTGAAGTCCAAGGAGGTCGGTTCGTAGATTTCCGCGCTGACCACCATAGTCTCCACCACGGCGAAGCCAGCCACGACAGGGGAGGGATTTGACGTGGAGACCTGCGCCAAGGGCAGTGACAATGACAGCGCGCACAGGCCTAGCAGCACGAAGCGATTATAAGCGAAAAACGTGTCTCTGCTGAGCAACAACTTGTAGACCAAGTAGAACGCCGTGAGGCAGAGGGTCACTTTCAGTGAGTAGATAAAGAAGATAGACATAGGCGGTAGAGGATAATGGGGTAGGGGTTACTGTTTCGGGTTGCTTTCCACTTGCTTGATAAGCTCCCGCAGGTCGTCGAGCGAGATTTTCTCGTCTTTCACCAGTGTGGACACCACGTTCATGTAGGAACGGCCAAAGAACTTGTTTACCACGTTGCCGAGCGTCCCCCGGCGATAATCATCGCGGGAGAGCTTGGGGAAGTACTTGTAGCAACGCTGGGTGATAGCCTCGTGCCCCAGGAAACCCTTATCCTCCAGGATATGCACCAGTGTGGATAGCGTGTTGACGTGAGGCTTTGGGTCATCGTAAAGGTTTTGCAGCTCCCGTATTTGCATCTCGCCATGCTCCCAATAATGGTTCATGATTTCTTCTTCTTTGTTGGTAAGCGGTTTCATATCACTTTTCTTTTAGGTTATTATTGTTGTTTCAAGTTTCTCTGCCGCAAAGTAACTAAAAGTTTTAGTGATAAGCAAGTTTTTCCACATTATTTGACTAAAAAATATAGTTATTTAACTAAAGTTATACGTTACAACTCTTGGGAAGCCATGAAAACACAGGTGGGCGAAGTGTTGAGAAGCCTGATTTGGCGTCGTGAGTTTGGCGAACTGCCATTCGTGCGAGCCTTGCTGTTGTTTCCAAATATAACGCAAGCTTGACGAAAAGCAGTAGAGATGCCGTGACATATATGGCTTTATGTTGCCGGAAGTACAGTATCCTTTTGAGTACTAGCCTACTGATACTGGAGTACCAGCTTACTGGTACTGGAGTTTCAGTTAGTTGGTACTGGAGTTTCAGTTAGCTGGTACTGGCCTTGCAGTAGCGCTGGTTTACAAGAGGAGCAGTATTGAATGTCGCCAGGAATATTACCGCGAGACGGCGACAACATGCACGCCAGGCCTCTACACTCTGCCAATGACAGTGTTATGCGCGCAAGCTGAGGTTTGTCGAACTCATGTTAAGTTGTTTCGCGTGACAAAACAACTTGTTTCGCGTCGCGATTTAAGTTATTTCGCGAGGGAAAACAAGTTATTTTCCTGGGCAAAACAACTTGTTTCGGAAAGATAGGCTTTTCATTCTCCATACAAGAAGTAGTCGCGCTCCTCCTTGCCCTGGATGCAGAAGTTGCGCAGGTCATAATAGCTTCCGTTATAGACGTTGAGGTCTACGTAGCCCTTGATGCCCGGCAACTTGCCCGCGTCGGTGTATTGCCAGAACCTCCATGCGCCCTTGTATTCCACTTTCTCTACGTAGTAGTGGGCTATCCAATAGGGGTAGTCGTCGAACACGGGGGCGTTGAGGTAAGTCTCCTTGAATTTGTGATAGGTATAGATAATGGGTTTCACGTGGTATCTGTCTTCCACGATGTGGAGCCAGGTGAGCACATCTTGCTGGAAATCCTCCACGCTCTGCTCTTTGCGTTTGTGCTCTATGTCGAGAATGGGGGGCAGGTCACCCTCGGTCAGGTGTACCTTGTCCAGGAAATAGTAAGCCTGCGTGCGTGCGCTCGACTTGTTGCTCCAAAAATGATACGCTCCGCGGATAAAGCCGTACTCCCGGGCGTTGGCGAAATTGTCACGGAAGCGCTTGTCCAGGCGGGTGGAACCCTCGGTGCTTTTAACGATGACAAAGCGCAAGGGGTAATCCATTATCATGGCGTTGCTCAGTTCTTCCCAGTCTATCTCGCCCTGGTAATGGGATATATCGATGCCGTGTATCTCAAAGCCTTCTGGATATTTCGTGTCGCCATAGAGGGCACGCCAACGGAAGCCAGTGGGACCCACGAAGAAATAATAGAACGCCCACACATAGAGTATCACCACGATCAACCCGCCAATCCACCATGCCCAGCGAGGGAGCCGGCGAAGCCAAGGTGTCTTGCTCCATGGAGAGGGCTTATGGTTTCTTCGGGAGCGAGAACTCCTTTTGGTCCTGTTTTGCCGTGTGGTCATCTATGGAAGGGAACATAAAAATCGAAGGGCCGTGAAGCCCTTCGATTCCTGTTGGAGATATGGTTTATTCTTGTTCGAGCTGCAAGGTCTTGGTTGTTTGGTCGCATACCTCGGCGGGACCCCAATATTGGATGGGACCAGGGTACACGAAGCAAGTCTCGCGTGCCCACTTGTCTCTCATCGCGGCGAAAGCCTTGAAGGGCTTGCCGTCCAGCTCCACGAGAGCCTTGCGGATAACGGGTTTCATCTCGCCCGCGCGTTTCTCCATGTTCATCATCATGGTGATAGGCACGCCACCTGCCATCCAGTTGTCGGTGCCGGCCGTGGTGTTCTTCACGATGGCCATATAGCCAGTCTTGCCGTTCGCGATTAATTGGGCGGCGCTGCTTCCCAAAGCGTAGCAGTAATCAGCGTCGAAATTGGAGGGAGCGGCGCAACGGCCCTCGTAGCCAAAGAAGTGGTGCTGCGTGGCGAACTTGCCCACGTACTTGCCTTCCTTCTTCCACTTATCCAGCAGATTGGCGACCATGTCGGAGAGCAGCTTCTCGGTCTCAATGAGGGAAACCTGCACGTTGCCGTGGGGGTCGCGGTCAAGGGAAAGCTGACGGGCTACCTCCTCGGGCAAAGTCTCGAAGGTGGCGGCGTTCTCGGCGGAGAGGTGCTCCATGATGTACGCACGCTGTGCGTCCTTGTCGAGGTCTTTGTATTCCGCTCCGTGGGCGGCCAGCAAGTCGTTCAGCTCTTGTATCAGTCGGCCAATGGCGGGGATAAACTCGATGAGTCCTTCTGGTATCAGGACAACGCCATAGTTGTTGCCGTCCTCGGCGCGGCGAGCCACGGCGGTGGCGATTTGCTCAACGATTTGGTTGAGGGTCATGTCTTTAGCCTGTACTTCCTCGGAAATCAAGCAGATATTGGGCTGTGTCTGCAGGGCGCACTCCAAGGCGATATGGGAAGCGGAGCGGCCCATCAACTTGATGAAGTGCCAGTACTTGCGGGAAGAATTGCAGTCGCGCTCAATGTTGCCAATCAACTCTGAGTAGGTCTTCGTGGCGGTATCGAAACCAAAAGAAGTTTCTATCTGGTCGTTTTTCAAGTCGCCGTCAATGGTCTTGGGGCAACCTATCACCTGTACGCCGTACTTCTTGGCCGCATAGTATTCCGCCAAGACACAGGCGTTGGTGTTGGAGTCGTCGCCACCAATGATAACCAAGGCGGAAATCTCCAGCTGGCGGAGTATCTCAATGCCTTTCTCAAACTGCTCTACCTTCTCCAGCTTGGTGCGGCCAGAGCCAATCATGTCGAAACCACCCGTGTTGCGGTAGTCCTCGATGAAATCAGCGGTAATTTCCATATAGTTGTGGTCTACCAATCCGCCTGGACCGAGGATGAAGCCATAAAGACGGTTCTCTGGGTTCAGTTTCTTGATGGTATCGAAAAGACCGCATATCACATTGTGTCCACCGGGAGCCTGCCCGCCACTCAAAATCACGCCAACGTTCATCTTCTTCTCGTTGGCTACCTCGCCTGGCACAAACTCCACAAGGGGCATACCGTAGGTGTTGGGGAACAACTTCTTGATTTCTTCCTGGTTGTCAACACTCTGGGTGGGCTCGCCCTCTTTTACCTTCACCGCACCTTGAAGTGCCTTAGGCAACTTTGGCTGATAAGCAGCTCTTGCAATCTGCAACGCACTCTTTTCCATAATTAGATTTATTTGTTTGATAAGAAATGTATGAATATTCAAAAACACTGCAAATTTAGCCATTTTCTTTGAGATAATGAAAAAATGGAGCCAAAAATGAGATAATTTTGGGCATAAGTTTGTGGCTTAGGGAAATTTTGCCTATCTTTGACATGCAAAAAATAACACCATTAAATGAAAGGGGCGCTATTATGGCAAACAAAAGAGAACTCAAGCAAATGATCAATAACGTATGTGAGCAGCTTTTCGCCGAGTGCATGGCCGTGTCGCTATACGAGGTGAAGCCCGACCAGGAGACCTTGAGGGCTTTGCTCACTTCCATACTCTTGTTGCGCAAGGACTATGTGGCCCGCATATCGCATCCGGAGCCAGGCATGCCTCAAAAACAATACTACAAAGTGCTGTTGCAAGATTTCAAGAAGCACGTCAATGAATTGATAGACCAAGTGCATGGTCTCGCTTAACGCATCAATATATAACTGAACGCATGATACAAAGCTTTTGCGGTTGGCTATTATATAATGTAATGGGATGGCGGAAAGAAATTTCGGAGAGGCATCCCGCCAAATACGTGATATGCCTGGCTCCTCATACCAGCAATTGGGATTTTCTATTGGGACTATGCTATGCCAAGGCCGAAGGCATCAGCAGCCGCTTTCTCATGAAAAGGGAGTGGTTCTTTTGGCCTTTAGGAGTCTTGTTTAAGCGTCTAGGCGGCATTCCCGTATGGAGGGACAGACACAGCAGCATGACCGACAACTTGGCTGACTACCTGAAGAAGGAAGAGCGATGCGTGTTGTGCGTCACCCCAGAAGGCACCCGTTCGTTGAATCCTGATTGGAAAAAGGGTTTCTACTTCATCGCCCTCAAGGCGGGCATTCCCATCCTGCTCTATGGTGTGGACTATCAAAAGAAACTTATCCGATGCACCAAGACGCTTATTCCCTCTGGCGACGTGGATGCCGACATGAGAGATATCAAACGATATTACAGAGACTTCAAGGGGAAACATCCCGAGAAGTTCACCATAGGAGAGATTTAACGTGAAGAAATTATCCATATATACTGTGGCCAGTTGCTTGGCCATTTTCGTTTCCATGCCCGTGGCCGCCCAATATTTGAACGGAAACACTCGTGCGTGGGGGAACATGGAATATAAGGAAGACCCTTGGGTGTATAATGTATCCAGGCCTTTCTTTATTACTCGGGGATTGCAAAACCGTCATTTGTCCGTATGGGCTTCCCATGGCCGTTATTATGATAAAGACCGCGGCTATTGGCGATGGCAGAGACCATCGTTGTTTTGCACAACGGAAGATCTTTTTACCCAGACTATCGTGGTGCCTTACCTGATACCTATGTTGGAAAACGCGGGTGCCATTGTTTTCACGCCTCGAGAGAGAGATTGGCAACGGCATGAAATCATTATCGACAACGATGACGCCATACAAGCCCCTTACTATACGGAGACAGATAACGGCAAGCGATGGAAACGCACCAAGATAAAAGGATTCGCCGCCACCAAGGGAACCTATAATGATGGCGACGCTCCTTTCAGCAATGGTACCGTAAGGCAAGCCAAGGCTACCCGCAAAGACCATGCCAGCGAGATTAGTTATCAGCCCAATTTCCCAGAGGAAGGCAAGTATGCGGTCTATGTCAGTTACCAGACGGTGTCCAAGAGTGTGCCAGACGCTCGCTACATCGTATACCATAAAGGTCAAGCCACTGAGTTCACGGTCAACCAACGCATGGGAGGGGGTACTTGGGTGTATCTGGGTACTTTCGAGTTTGACAAAGGTTGCAATGCTTTCAATAGGGTGGTCGTAACCAACCATTCCTCAAAAAAAGGTGTTGTGACCAGTGATGCTGTTCGTTTTGGCGGAGGAATGGGCAATATACAGCGGGGAGGAGCCAAGAGCGGCATGCCCCGATGCCTTGAGGGCGCCAGGTATTACGCCCAATGGGCAGGTGCTCCTTATGAGGTGTATAGCGGAAAAGAGGGCAAGGATGACTATGCCGACGACATCAATACCCGTTCCTTGATGACCAATTGGCTGGCAGGCGGAAGCGTATACGTACCCGCCAAGGACGGTCTGGGTGTGCCCATAGAATTGTCTTTGGCTATCCACAGCGACGCGGGGTTCGCGCGTGACGGAAGGAGCCTTATCGGTTCGTTGGCTATCAGTACAACCGATTTCAATGACGGCGTGCTCAACAGCGGAATATCCAGGAAGACCTCCTCGGATTTCGCCAAGGCCTTGTTGAACAACGTAGTCTATGATATCGCCCGCAAGTATGGACGATGGAATAAACGTTATCTTTGGGATCGTAATTACTCAGAGACCCGTTTGCCGGAGGTTCCTTCGGCGATACTGGAAACCCTCTCTCACCAGAACTTCCCCGATATGAAACTGGCCCAAGACCCCATGTTTCGCTTTACGTTGGCCAGGTCTATCTACAAGACCGTGTTGCGCTACGTGAGCACTAATCATGGAGTTCCTTATACGGTACAGCCTTTGCCTCCCGTGAATTTCTCCGTGGACATCAACGAGAAAGGTCAGGCCGTGCTCAGTTGGTCTGCGCAAGAGGATCCCTGCGAGTCCACTGCCACGCCTACTTCATACAATCTTTATATAGCTAGCGGAACGGGCGGATTTGACAACGGAACCAATATTACCTCCAACAAGGCCATCGTCAACATGGAGCCAGGCGTGCAATACAATTTCCGCGTAACAGCATGCAATGCCGGTGGAGAGAGTTTTCCCAGTGAGGTTCTTTCCGCGGTCTACCGGCCAGAGGCGACGAAAACCATCCTCGTGGTAAACAATTTCCATCGATTGGCCGCCCCCCAAGTGATAGACGACGCTGGGAAACAAGGTTTTGACCTAGAGATTGACCCTGGGGTCTCCTATGGCAGGACTGCGGGCTGGAACGGGAAGCAAATCGTGTTTGACACTTCGGCACGAGGGAGAGCTGGCGCGGCTGCTTTGGGGTATAGCGGCGCGGAGATGGCGGGCAAGTTTATCGCGGGAAACGACTTCAATTACACGGTTACGCACGTTGAGGCCATCAACGCCAGCCAGGCCTATAATATCGTGAGTTGCAGTAGCGAAGCCGTGATAGGGGGCAAGATTGACCTCAATCGCTACGCTTGCGTTGATTTGATATGCGGACTGGAACGTCATGATGGTTATACCCCTGAGTTCTACAAGACTTTCACTACCACTATGCAGAGCAAGCTGATGGCCTATACCCGAGGGGGTGGAGCCTTGTTGGTGAGTGGCGCCTATATTGGCAGTGACATGGTGCAACCCCAAGAGCGAGACTTTTTACGCAACACCTTGAAGGTGAACTACGAATTGCCCACAGACAGCCTACAGGCTAGTGGAGTGGTAAACGGCTTGGGGATGACGTTTGATTTCCATAACCAGCTCAATGAAAGACATTACGCCGTGCTACACCCCGAGATTCTTTCACCAGTGGAAAGCGCCATCTGCGCTATGAGGTATGAAGCGGGAGGCAGCGCGGCCGTGGGATATAAGGGGACAGACTACAGCGTTTTCACCATGGCTTTCCCGTTTGAGTGCGTGAAAGACGAGCATACGCGGCATTTACTCATGAGAGGAATACTCAACTACATAATGAATGATTAAATAACCAAACCCACATCGCCATGAATTATAAGATACAAGCCAATCAGTCGGGTACACGCTCCATCGAGGTGACCGAGGCGCATTTGATGACTATCAAGAAATATCAATTACTGAGAAACCTGGTGGACAGCAATGGCATTGTCACCGAGGAAGTATTGGAGAAGTTGAAGCTTAACGTGCGCTCTTTGCTGGAATCAAGCGCGACGCAAGACAAGCAACTGCTGGATTTGTGCCTGGATGTGATTTACAACAGCAACATGAAGGCACTGGGACTTTATAACCTGGCAATGCTCTATGCCGACTGGCAGGCCAAGCAGCAAGAGAATGAAGAGGAAGAAGTAGACCCATTGATAGTAACAGACTGACTGATTGGAAACACCTAGACTGACAGATTTCCTGCCCACGACCAAAAAGGAATGTGAGTTGAGAGGGTGGGATGAACTGGATATCATTCTTTTCTCAGCCGACGCTTATGTAGACCACCCCGCTTTTGGGGCGGCCGTGATAGGCAGGACGCTTGAAGCGGCAGGCTATAAGGTCGCCATCATACCGCAGCCCGACTGGCATGGAGACTTCAGGGACTTCAGGAAACTGGGAAGACCCCGCCTGTTCTTTGGCATCGCGCCAGGCTGCATGGACTCTATGGTCAATCGTTATACGGCCAATCGACGGCTGCGCAGTGAGGACGCGTATAGTCCCGATGGACGGCACGACATGCGGCCAGACTACCCGACTGTGGTATACACCCAGATATTGAAAAGGTTGTACCCTGACGCGCCCGTGGTCTTGGGGGGAATCGAGGCCTCCATGCGTCGCCTTACCCATTACGATTATTGGCAAGACAGATTGAGGAAGTGCATACTTTGTGACTCTGGGGCAGACATGATACTCTATGGCATGGGCGAGAAGTCCATCCTTCGCTTGGCGGAGGAGTTGCGGACGGGCAAGGACATCCATGACATCAAGGATATTCCCCAAACGGTCTACCTCTGCGGGGAAAGCGAGATACCTGGAGGTATCGGGAAAGAAGATATCGTTTTGCATAGCCACGAGGAATGCCTGGCCGACAAGCGGGCTGAAGCGGAGAATTATCGCCATATAGAGGAGGAGTCAAACAAGATGCGCGCCCAACGGCTCTTGCAGCGGGTGGACGGACGTTACACTGTGGTCAATCCTCCTTTCCCCGTGATGACCACAGAGGAACTGGACGCTTCTTTTGACTTACCCTATACCCGCTTGCCCCATCCCAAGTATCGGGGCAAGGTGATACCCGCCTATGAGATGATAAAATTCTCAGTCAACATCCACAGGGGCTGTTTCGGAGGATGCGCTTTCTGTACCATTTCCGCCCACCAAGGCAAGTTCGTGGTGTGCCGGAGCAAGGAAAGCATCTTGCGGGAAGTGAGGCAAGTGACACAAATGCCCGGCTTCAAGGGATATTTGAGTGACTTGGGAGGCCCCTCGGCCAATATGTATGGCATGAGAGGGCGCAACCAGAAGGCGTGCGAGCAATGCAAACGACCCTCATGCGTGCATCCCAAGATATGTCCAAATCTTGATACCGATCACAGTAAACTCTTGGAGATTTACCATGCCGTGGACGCTATGCCAGGCGTGAAGAAGAGTTTCATAGGCAGTGGCGTGCGTTATGACTTGCTTTTGCACGAGAGCAAGGACGAGAAAGCAAACGCCGCCGCCCGCCAATATACCAAGGAGCTGATTCGCAACCATGTCAGCGGCAGGCTGAAAGTGGCTCCCGAGCACACGAGCGATGCCGTGCTTCGCATGATGAGGAAACCTTCCTATGAACAGTTTGAGCGTTTCAAGAGAATCTTCGACCGTATCAACAAGGAAGAGAACTTACGTCAGCAAATCATTCCTTATTTTATCAGCAGCCACCCCGGGTGCCACGAAGAAGACATGGCAGAGCTTGCCGTCATCACGAAGCGGCAGGATTTCCATCTGGAGCAAGTGCAAGACTTCACCCCAACACCTATGACCATCAGCACCGAGATGTGGTATACAGGTTATGACCCCTACACCATGGAGAAGGTGTACAGCGCAAAGACTCCCGAGGAGAAACTGCGTCAGCGGCAATTCTTCTTTTGGTACAAGCCCGAGGAGCGTTCTGGCATAGAGCGGGAGTTGAGGCGCATAGGAAGAAGCGACTTGATAGGGAAACTTTATCCGCATGGGCATTCTCGCGGAGAAGGGCGAAACGCCTATTCGCCAGGGGGACATGGAAAGCCGCGGCCTAAGGCGGCCTATGACGAGAAGCCTGTGGGCAGCGGCTACGATAACCCCGGAGTGGGTGCCGCCTATTTCAAGAACAAGAAGAAAAAGAGCTTTAATCCCAATTTTGACGATGACAATCATCGAAGAGACCGTTACGGGAAAGAACGGACCGCGACTGTGCGAAGACGGAATCGTGATAAGCGATGACTTCGTGGCCGTCATAGACGGCAGCACCAGCAAGACTGATTTCCGCCTTTTCCCTTCTTCCTCAAACGGAAGGGCGGCGATGATGATCATCCGTGACTTTATCTCCCGGATGCCGAGGGAAATCACTTGCGATGATTTTTGTGAGGCGATTACCCGGCATATACATTATATATATATAAAGGAAGGCGCGGATGAGGAGCTGATGCGTATGCGTCCGGAGCGAAGGCTGACCGCCAGCGCGGTCGTTTATAGTGACTTCCGTCGGCAGGTGTGGATGGTGGGCGATTGCCAAGCCATCGTGAACGGGTGTCTTCATGTCAATGAGAAACCCTATGAGCGTGCCATAGCGGCTCGGCGGGCGAAGTACATCAAGGAGGGCATTCCCCCGCGTGAGGCCAGGGAGCGGATTGTCCCTTTGTTGTTGGAAGCCATGGCGGGGCAAAATGTCAGTTATGCGGTCATTGATGGTTTCTCCATCCCCCGCCAAGGCGTAAAGGTGATACCTGTAGAGGGTGGGGAAGTGGTGCTGGCCACGGATGGTTACCCTTTTCTTTGCCCCACTTTGGCTGAGAGCGAGGCAAGGTTGGCTCGTCAATTGACCGTGGATCCAGACAATATCCACGAGTTCCAGGCCACGAAGGGGCTTATGCCAGGATACGTTTCTTTCGACGACCGCGCCTTCGTGCGTTTTATACCTTGATGTAAAACAAGTTGTTTTGATAAGGAAAACAACTTGTTTTGCTTATCAAAATAACTTGTTTCGCCTGGGAAAACAACTTGTTTTGAAGAGCGAAATAACTTGTTTCGCGCATACCCCAAATGTAGAGACGTGGCGCGCATATTGTTGCCGTCTCGCGCCAATATTCCTGGCGGCATCCAATACTACTCTTTTTGAGAGTCAGTAGTACTGCTCTCCCAGTACCAGCCTACTGAAACTCCAGTACCAGTAGGCTGGTACTGGAAAGGATACTATACTTCCAGGAACATGGAGCTATATATGCCACGGCATCTCTATAGCTTTTCGTCGAGCTCACATTAAAGCAATGGCCGCATTCACGCCGTATGCAAGCCTGGAAACATAGGCAACTTGCGTGGGAAATACAAGAAAAGCATTGCTAATGGCCGCTTTTTGCAAGTAATTTCGATAAAAAATAATGTTTTTGTAAAAATATTCCCGTTTTTGCTTGTCATTACAAAGAAAATCATTATCTTTGCAAACAGTTTGAAATTTTATCATCAATAAAGTAAAAAGATTATGAAAGCAGTAGAAGTTTTGGAGACCCTGCAGAGGAGATTCCCCAACGAGCCGGAATATATCCAGGCCGTTAGTGAGGTGCTTTATTCCATTGAGGATGAATATAACAAGCATCCCGAATTTGAGAAAGCGAACTTGATAGAGCGTCTTTGCATTCCCGACAGGTTGATTCAGTTCCGCGTGACTTGGGTGGACGATAAAGGACAGGTGCAGACCAATATGGGCTATCGCGTGCAGCATAACAACGTCATCGGTCCATACAAGGGAGGTATCCGTTTCCATAAGTCGGTCAACCTCTCCATCTTGAAGTTCCTGGCATTTGAGCAGACTTTCAAGAACTCCCTGACCACTTTGCCCATGGGCGGAGCCAAAGGCGGTTCCGACTTCTCTCCCCGTGGCAAGAGCAACGCGGAGGTAATGAGATTCTGCCAGGCTTTCATGACAGAGTTGTATCGCCACATTGGTCCCGACGAGGATGTTCCCGCTGGTGACATCGGAGTAGGTGGCCGTGAGGTAGGCTATATGTTCGGCATGTACAAGAAGCTCACTCACCAGTTCCAGGGCATACTTACGGGCAAGGGCATTGAGTTTGGCGGTTCGCTTATCCGTCCCGAAGCCACGGGATATGGTAGCGTATACTTCTTGCAGAACATGTTGAAGACCCGTGATATCGACCTCGCCGGCAAGGTGGTGTTGGTTTCTGGCTCTGGCAACGTGGCGCAATATACTATAGAGAAACTCATCGAGTTGGGTGCCAAGCCTGTCACTTGCTCCGATAGCGATGGTTACATCTATGATCCCGATGGTATCGACGCGGAGAAGCTGGCTTATATCAAGGAGCTGAAGAACGTGGAGCGTGGCCGCATCAAGGAATACGCCGAGAAGTATGGCGTGAAGTACGTGGCTGGCGCTAAGCCTTGGTTCGAGAAGGCGGATATCGCCGCTCCCAGCGCGACGCAAAACGAAATCAACGAGGAGGCAGCGAAAGCCATGGTGGCCAATGGCGTGATAGCTGTTACCGAGGGAGCCAACATGCCTACTACTCCCGAGGCTATCAAGGTGTTCCAGGACGCCAAGATACTTTACTGCCCCGGAAAGGCTTCCAACGCTGGCGGCGTGGCTGTTTCAGGCTTGGAGATGAGCCAGAACTCAGAGCGCCTGCACTGGAGCAGGGAGGAAGTGGACGCCAAGTTGCATGACATCATGAACGATATCCATGCCAATTGCGTGAAGTATGGTACTGAGCCAGATGGCTATATCAACTACGTGAAGGGCGCTAACGTTGCCGGCTTCCTGAAGGTGGCCAAGGCTATGATGGCCCAAGGCATCGTATAACCCGGATGCCTAACCTCCGCCGAGACTTCCACAAGTATTGCCGTAGCGTCATGGGTTCGTCAATGACCCGCTTGTGGATGCTCGAGGCGTTGAGCAAATGCAGTCCGTCAGCATGCCAGACGGCGAAACCGATATGGCTGATGTCCAAGCCCTGCTTGTCAGTGACTATCGCGAGGATGTCCCCGTCATGGATGGTTTGCCTCAAGAGCTTGGTATTGTTGACGGCTGCTTTTGGTATATAGCGATACTGCTTCCCAGATATCGCCTTCTCCATATTCCTGATGCCACTCACCCACTCGGGATGCGCCGATAGCATCTTGTAGTTTTTCACGTGAGTGGTCATCCAATTGACGTTTACGCTTATCGAGGCGGTGAACGGGGGATTAGGTAACTGTATTTCCTTGACAATTAGCTCATTCTCGTTGTCTTCTATCCATCCCGTGAAATAATGTTGCCGTTTCACGTAAGCTATCTCACCACCTACATAACGTATATGGCGCAGTTGCTCGCAGAAGTCCCCGAAGCTCGTGCTGCCAAGTTCGGCGCATCTCGCTAACGCCAACACTTGCTCCACGTATGTGGTGCAGTCAAGTTCCGGCAGGTTGATTACCAACCTCTCTTCCCGCGCTCTGTCAAGTGTGCCGCCTACGTAGGGAGTTCCGACAAATTGTCTCGCGAAATATAAAGTCCATGACGTAGGGCTTGGAGATAGTTTTTTTGCCGTGGTGAGCAATCGCACGATACGTGCGCTGTCTTTTGTGGTGAAAGTGACATTTCCTTTCCCCCAGCAATGTAAAGTGATGAGGTAGAGGAGGGTGAGCAAGACTATTCTTGACATATAGCTGAACTTTGAGGTTTATTGATATCAGGGTGGGAAAAACGTGTGTATAAGGGCAAAAGTTCATCGCTTCCTGCCAATATTAACACCGAAATAGAGATTGATGTTCCCGAAGAAGTTGTTGGTGGAAAATTGCGGTTTGCTATAGTTGTAGGAATGCATGATGGCGCTAAGCCCCGCATACCATTTCGTGTTGTTCCATACGACGGCAAACCTGCCAATGGCATCCAGGTTGAAGTTCTTTAGGTTGAAGTCTTTAAGAGGGTAATCGTCGTCATGCGCCTCCGACTTGGAGCGTTTATAGCCTAACGCTCCAGAGAGCGAGGCGTTCATCAACCAGTTCTTGGCGAATACCCAGTTATAGCTATAGCCTCCGCTTACGGAAATATCGATGTATTCCACTTTCTCGAAGTTTAGGTTTTCACGCAGTGCCGTAGCGGCTTCAGGTCCAAGCCTTTCTTCCGTGAGGGCGCCTAGTTGGTCCCAATCCACTTTCAAGGAATGGCGTGTATATCCTATGCCCGCTAATGGCGAGCCTGCACTGCGTCTTTGCACGGTGCTCTGCGAATAGGCGGCGGGATAAGAGAACTTGCGGTGATTGAAAATATAATAGAGATTGACGCCCCGGATGGTAGACTCTATGCCGCTAAACGACAGCCCGTCCATGGGTGAGGTGTCAAAGTCCTCGCCCAATTTGACCTTCCTTATCTTGTAGTCGTTGCCCGTTTTGCGCCAAAAGAAGTCCACGCCCAACAGGCTGCTGTAGAGGCTGAGGTCAAACTCCTTCTTCGAGGAATTGCTGCCGCCTATGTTTTTCAGGTCTATTGTGTAACCCAGGAACACCCATCTCCAACCCACATAGGGCCCCAGCCTGTAGGTGATGTCTGGGGCGAAGGTCACGCTTTCCCCGTTCTTCCCCGATAGGCGGTATTGCTCATAGGTATTGGTGTTTTGCAACATCACGGTATAGTTATAACGTTGCGGCTCAATGTAATTGGTATCTACGTTGTTGAACTCCTTGAAGAATTCCGTGAACACGTCGCCCACTTTGTGGAAGAAGTCCTTCTTAGGCTTCTCCACTATGTTGCTGTCCGTTACGCTGTCGGCTATCACGGGACTATTAGCGTCTATTTCTTTCTGTTGTAAGGTGTCCCCATGCTCTTCCGCCATCGCCTCTTGGGTAGCGAGGGGACAGATATACATAAACAGGAAGAACAGCCACTTATTCATAGGCCGTCAATTTTTCCAAAGAATGCGGTCGAGTACCCAATTCACGGGGGTGGCGGATATGCTGGTACATTCGCAAGTGCCTACGCCTTGCAAGTCCTCCACCACTTTTTTGATCATAGGCAACTGGGCATAGCGGGGATTTTGCACGGTGATGCTAGTTCTTCCCTCACTTGTTATCAGCAAGATGGGGTTGTAGTCAAACACCGAGAACAAAACAGAGCCTTTCTCTCCGATAATCTCTATACAGTCTTCCTTTGCGCTCTCATGTCCAACAAAGCACCAGTTTCCGCTTCCCGTTACGCCGTTCTCGAAATAGAAGCAGGCGGATACTGAGTCTTCCGCCTCATAGAGATGGGCACGATTGGCGGGATAGCCATGGGCACGCGTTATCACGCCAAATATCTCTTGCAGTATATCCAGTTGGTGAGGTGCCATGTCATAGAAATATCCACCGCCAGCTATCTCTGGCCTAACTCTCCACGGCAGCTTCTCTTTCTGGGTGTCTTCTGTGCGCGGAGGTACAGAGTACCTTATTTGCACCGTCACGACATTGCCGATCACGCCACTGGTAACTATTTCCTTCACCTTTTGGAAATAGGGAAGTTCTCTTCTGTAATATGCCACAAAGCAAGGCACTCCTGTTTGTTCACTGATGCGGTTGATTCTGATACAGTCATTGTAACTAGCCGCGAGGGGTTTCTCTACATACACAGGTTTTCCGGATTTCATGGCCATAATGGCAAAAGTGGCGTGTGAGGAAGGAGGCGTTGCCACGTAGATGGCATTCACGTCAGGGTCGTCTATCAACTCTTGAGCGTCGGTATACCATTTCCTGACGTGATGCCTTTCGGCATACGAGCGTGCGCGGTTCTCGTCACGGCTCATGACAGCCTCGATATGGGAGCCTGGAATTTCATTGAAAGCCGGCCCGGACTTTTTCTCCGTGACTTCGCCACATCCTATGAATCCCCAACTGATTTCTTTCATGCCTATTGTTTTTCTTCTTCCTTGAGTGATTTGTTAATTTGCCCTATGTAATCGAGCACCTCTTCTTTGCCTGTCTTTTTCTCGGCGCTGGTAATGAAGTAGGGTGGTAGCTCCTCCCAGGTGTCAAGCAGTTTGTCCATCCAAGCCTTGGCGTTCTCTTTCGCTTTTGCGGCGCTCAATTTATCCGCTTTGGTGAAAACGATGCAGAAAGGTATTTGGCTTGTGCCAAGCCAATCCACGAACTCTCGGTCCACCTTTTGCTGCTCATGACGGATATCCACCAACACGAAAACATTCACCAGCTGTTTGCGTTGCAGGATGTAGCCTGTTATCATGCGTTCTAGCTCCTGTTGCACTTTCTTGCTCCGTTTGGCAAAACCATAGCCAGGCAAGTCCACGATATACCATTCGTTATTGATGATGAAGTGGTTGATGAGCAAGGTCTTTCCTGGAGTGGCGGATGTCTTTGCCAATCCCTTGTGATTACACAACATGTTGATGAGGCTCGATTTTCCCACGTTACTCCTCCCGATAAAGGCATACTCGGGCTTATTGTCTTTTGGGCACATGCTCTCACGGGGAGCTGAAAGGGTAAAAGCAGATGTCTTTATTTCCATTTCTTATTGTTTTATGTGTGTAAATTCAGTTCCCAATCTCTGAAAGCTCCAGCCAGCGCATGGATTTCTCGTCCAGTTCTTCCTGTAATATGGGCAATCGTTTGCTGTTAGCCACGATGTCGTCCACGCTTAGCTTTCCTCCGCTTAGGGCTTCTTCAATCTCTTTCTTCTCGGCTTCCAAAGCTTCTATATCCTTTTCCAACTGTTCAAATTCCCGTTTCTCCTTGTAAGACATTTTCCGTTTAGTCTCATTTCTCAGGGGGCGGTTCTCCTTTCTCGCTTCCTTGGTGGTGGTAGTGGATTCCTTGGGCTGCAGCGCGCTCCATTCCCTGTATTGAGTGTAGTTGCCAGGGAAGTCTTGTATCTCTCCATTCCCCTTGAACACCAATAGGTGGTCTACCACCTTGTCCATGAAATAGCGGTCATGACTTACTATGATGACACAACCAGGAAAGTCTTGCAGATATTCCTCCAAAACTTGTAGGGTCTGTATGTCTAGGTCATTTGTTGGCTCGTCAAGTACCAGAAAGTTGGGATTGCGCATCAGTACGGTACATAGATACAACTTCCGTTTCTCTCCGCCACTTAGTTTATATACGTAGTTGTGCTGTTCCTCGGGCGAGAAGAGGAAATATTGCAGGAATTGGGAGGCAGTCATGTGCCTTCCGCTTCCCAGGTCAATGTATTCAGCGATATCCGTGATGACATCAATCACTTTTTGGTCTTCCCTGAATTTCAGTCCTTCTTGCGAGAAGTAACCAAACTTCACGGTATTGCCTATATCGAATTTCCCGCTGTCAGGGCGCACTTCCCCCAATAGCATCTTGATGAAAGTGGACTTTCCCGTGCCATTGTTTCCCACGATACCCATCTTCTCAAAGCGGGCGAAGTTGTAATAGAAGTCTTTAAGCATTATCTTGTCGGGAGCCCATGCCTTAGACACATATTGACACTCAAATATCTTACTGCCTATGTACACGTTGGACGCTTTCAGGCGCATTTGTCTTTCCTCTATCCTGCGCTTGGCCACTTTTTCCAGTTCGTAGAAGGCGTCTTCTCTGTATTTCGCCTTATGCCCGCGCGCTTGGGGTTGTCTGCGCATCCATTCCAGTTCTTTCCGGTAGAGGTTCTTGCTGTGTTGTATTTCTGCTTTCATGTTTTCCATGCGCTCTTGACGCTTTTCCAGGTAATAAGCGTAGTTGCCATGGTATGTGTAGATGTTGCGCTCGTCCAGCTCTAATATCGTATCACAGACTTTGTCCAAGAAGTGGCGGTCGTGGGTAATCATGAATATGGTTTTGTTGCCCCTGCTTAAATACCCCTCCAGCCATTCTATCATTTGCAAATCCAAGTGGTTGGTAGGTTCGTCCAGCATCAGGAAATCCGGTTCGGTAATCAAGACGTTGGCCAGTGCCACTCTTTTTTGCTGGCCGCCGCTCAGTTGACCCATGGGTTGCCCTAGGTCTTTTATCTTCAGTTGGGTCAAGATCTGTTTGGCTCTCAATACCCGTTCTGGTTCCCCTTGATGGTTGAAACAAGCGTCCAAGACGGAATCCTCAGGATTGAACGAAGGCTGTTGTTCCAGCAGTCCTACTTTCAAGTCACGTTTATAAATAATGCTACCGCTTTCGTAACCTTCTTTACCCGTTAAGATGGACATGAGCGTACTTTTGCCCGTGCCATTGCGGGCTACGAGTCCCACTCTCTGCCCTTCGTGGATAGAGAAAGAGATGTTTTCGAAAAGCACTCTCTCGCCAAATCGTTTGGTGAGTTCTTGTACGTCGAGGCAAGGTACTTGACTGGCCATTTTCTTTATTTTGAGCACAAAGATACATAAAAAATTTGGCAGTAACGAAATTTTTCGTATCTTTGCACTCGAAAATATTTCAATTCGAGTGTTTCCGTTCGTGAAACGCTTTCAGCATAAACTTTTAGTATACCATAATTAATACATATATACAATTATATCCATACACCATGTATAATAAAGAGGAATTATTAGCCAAGGATTCTTTGGAATTGGAGAACATCGCTAAAGAATTGGATGTGCAGTTTAACCCTGAGGATAACAAGGAGTCTGTGGTTTACGCCATATTAGACAAACAGGCTGAGATGCCCAATGTGCCTGCCAAGCGTAAAAGGACAAGAATCACCAAAAAAGAAGACCATGTTTATTCTGTCTCGGGCGCTGAAGGGGCTAACTATGATGTCATGAAAAATCATGGAAAGCAAAATACCGAGCAGCCTCTTTTTAAGGAACTTGGTGGTGAAAGCTCCGTTGAGACAACAGAGGTGAATGATACTCCCGCCACGGAGGCTACAGCCATAAGCTCACCTGCAGACGTTTTGGCTGCGTTTCCAAAACACAGAGGCAGAAAGAGCAAAGCTGAATTGGAGGCTATCGCGGCCGCCAAAGCCGCAGCCGAGCGGCAAGCTATGGAACAGGAGAGCCAGCCGATGGAAGAAGAGAACGTCTCTGAAGATGTGGCTACGGAACATCCTGCATTAGGTGACTCTCAAGAGGGGATTATACCCGAGGCCGCTTTCGCCACGGGAGGTGACGACGAGGCTGAGGAAGTGGGCTTGATGGAACGCTTGCAGGCCAAGATGAACGCCCACAATGACGCTGCAGTCCAAGAGGAGACTTCTGGCGCTAGTGCCATTTGGGAGGGGGATCCAGGCGATGGCACGGATTTTATTACAGTGGTCGATTTGCCTATAGAAGACCAAGGCGCTTTGCCCACCATGGATATGTTTGACCGTCCTACCACCTTTGCCCAGGCATCTTATCAGTCCGTACCTACACAAAGTTCCCATAGTAGTGCCAGCAATTATGACTTCAAGGATATCATCACGGCCAATGGCGTGCTTGAAATTATGACCGATGGTTATGGCTTTTTGCGTTCCAGTGATTATAACTATCTTTCTTCACCCGATGATATCTATGTGGCGCAAAACATTGTCAAGAAGTATGGATTGAAGACCGGTGACGTGGTGAGTTGCCATGTTCGTCCTCCTCGTGAGGGAGAGAAATATTTTCCCTTGACCTCCATCGACATGATTAATGGCAGGCAGCCCTCAGAAGTACGTGATCGAGTCTCCTTCGAGCACCTCACGCCTCTTTTCCCAGACGAGAAGTTTACGCTATGCGGTGATCCTGCCACCACTAATCTCAGTACCCGCATGGTAGATTTGTTTTCTCCTATAGGTAAAGGGCAACGTGCGCTCATCGTGGCACAACCCAAGACGGGTAAAACGATATTGATGAAAGACATCGCCAACGCCATAGCGGCCAACCATCCAGAAGCTTATCTGATGATGCTTCTTATCGATGAGCGTCCAGAAGAGGTTACCGATATGGCACGCACGGTCAATGCGGAAGTGATAGCTTCTACCTTCGATGAGCCGGCGGAGCGGCATGTGAAGATAGCGGGCATCGTGTTGGAGAAGGCGAAACGCATGGTGGAATGTGGACATGATGTCGTGATATTCCTTGACTCTATCACTCGTTTAGCCCGTGCATACAATACAGTTGCCCCTGCGAGCGGTAAGGTTTTAACAGGCGGTGTTGACGCGAACGCACTCCAAAAACCCAAGCGTTTCTTCGGTGCGGCTCGAAACATTGAGGGTGGTGGTTCGCTTACTATTATTGCCACGGCTTTGATAGATACAGGCAGCAAGATGGACGAGGTGATATTCGAGGAGTTCAAGGGAACAGGAAATATGGAATTGCAGCTTGACCGCTCGTTGAGCAACAAGCGCATATTCCCTGCGGTCAACCTGGTTGCTTCCAGCACTCGTCGCGATGATTTGCTGCAAGACAAGACTACGTTGGATCGCATGTGGATATTGCGCAAGTATATCAGTGACATGAACTCCATTGAAGCCATGAATACGGTGCATGATGCCATGTTACGCACTCGGAATAACGAGGAGTTCTTGCTGTCTATGAATGGTTAATGATAAGGTGAGCATATGAAGAAGAATAGCCTGGTTCTCATTGTGTTATCCGCGTTCTTTCTTTTGATAGGATGCCAGCCTAAGAGTAGTGAGACCAAATCAGCTCCAGGGTTTTCCCAGCAAGCGAAGCCAACCGCTAAGGTTACCCCTATGGAATTGACGGCGGAAGAGTTCAAGAAACGTATCGCAAACTATGAGACCCATCCCAATGAATGGGTTTACTTAGGCGAACGGCCAGCCGTAATTGATTTTTATGCTACATGGTGTGGCCCCTGCAAGATGACCGGGCCTATCTTCGCTGATTTAGCCAACACTTTTGCGGGTGAGGTGGATTTCTACAAGGTAGATATAGATCAGCAGCCTGAGCTTGCCAGTCTTTTTGGCGTAACTTCTATCCCCTCATTGCTTTTCATTCCCAAGGAAGGCAAGCCAAGCATGTCCGTGGGAGCTATGGAGAGGCAGCAGATGCAAGCCGCCATACAAGACCTTTTGAATGTCACGCCTTAACAGATAGGCTTAAAATAGCGAAGTCATGAAGTTTAGGGATTTTATGTTGTTGGCGATATTATGCACCACAACATTCTTCATTTACAACACCGCGTTACCTGCCGATATCATGGAGGTGCGGAATTTCATCACTGCCAGGGAAATCATAGACAATGATTCTTGGCTCTATCCCACGCTGAATGGGGTGTTGCAATTGGAGAAACCTCCCCTGCCTACATGGGTGGCCGCGGCTATAGAATACATCTCGCCCGATAGCCTTGGGGCGCAGCGCATGGCCGCAGGCGTTATGGCGGTGGTTTGGATAACGTTTTTCTATTATGTGGCACTTTATCTGTCACAGCGCAAGGATTACGCTCTTTATTCCACCATTATCTTCATGACTTGTTACAATGTGGTGCAGATGGGGCGCACGGCCTCCTGGGATATCTACTGCAACGCCTTCATGATGGCCTCCATCTATTTCTTGATGCGTGGCCTTTACGATGATTACTTCAAGGAGCGGCAACGCCCGTGGCTCTACTTGCCGTTGGCAGGCTTGATGATGGGCCTTTCCTTTCTCAGCAAGGGTCCCGTGGCCTTTTACGCCCAGCTATTGCCCGCCCTCATCGCGGCCCTCATCTTTATCCGCCCGCTAGACGTGCGTGAGAAGTGGAAGCCGTTGGCTGCGATGGTGGTGATATGTCTTGTCGTCAGTGGCTGGTGGTATGTCTACTTGCTGCTCAATCATCACGAGGAAGTCATGGCTTTCCTCTCCCAGCATGCTTATTGGGGTACGCGCATTGTCAGGCCTTGGTATTATTATTGGCGCTTCTTCTGCGAGACGGGAGCCTGGACTACCTTGATGCTCACCGCCTTGATGGTACCTTTCTGGAACAAGCGGCTGCCTGAGCGCAGGGGCTACCTGATAGCCGTCACGTGGACGCTCGTTGCCTTGGTGTTGCTTTCCTTGATACCCGAGAAGCGCGTGCGTTACCTCTTGCCCATGATGACTCCATGCTCTCTGGCCATGGGTTACGTGATTATCTATTTCAAGGACTATTGCCACAAGGACCGCCAGGCAGAGCGGTTGTTCTTGTTGAATGGCGTGGTCATGAGTGTGGTCACGTTTACCTTGCCCGTGTTGGTGTTCATTTTTGGTTATCAGCGAGACTCCATGCACTTGGATAGTTATGTGGGTATTACCTTGCTTATTGTCTTGGCAGGTTTATGGATAGCGCGGGCAACCATGAACAGGGACGCCGGGCAGTTGATATTTGGTGTGGCCGCGTTGTTCGCCGTGATATGCAGCTTTCTGCTTAGGCCTATCGCCAACGTGTTTGACAATCCCGACAAGAATAGCATTCACCAGATAAGCAATTTGGATTTGCCGTTTTATCATAAAGCGGATGAAGATTTGCGCATAGAGCTGATTTATTCGGCCCGCCATCAAATCAAGCCGCTTGATTTGTCTGATGAAAAGGCCGTAGAGAAAGCGATGCCTTGCGTAGTCATCACTAGGGATGACATCACGAAGTCACTTTCGGGAGAGCAGTTGAAGAAGATAAGGTTAGAACCTTTGGGGTGCTTTGACGACAATAAGCACCCTAAAGGCAATGAACACTATACGGCGGATTTCATTAACCACGCCACGATACTGCGGCAACGGTAATCGCTCCTTTGTCAAGAAAATTTTTTTCGTTGATAGATAGCCTTATAGGCGACAAAATCCGCTTTTAGGCTGGCATAAAGATGAAACTAGTCTCGTTGGGCAACGAAACTAGTTTCATTGGCCATCGCAACTAGTTTCGTGACCTCACGGAACTAGTTGCGTTTTTGTCTCTATCCTGTGCTTGATAAGGCTGCGCATTGATATGTCTTGATTTATTACTGTCGCGGAAGTGGTCTTTTAGTAAGTGGCCATTCTCTTTCATGGGCTAGCAGTGGAATATTAGGCATGTCCATTCCGCTTCCACACGCTTGTCGGACAATCTTAAGCCCAGGTTTTCGGCTTTTTCCACTAGCAAAGGGACGTCTTTCTCATAGAAACCGCTGAGTATCATGGTGGCACCTGGAGCCATAACCTCTCGGAATATGGCCATGTCCGCCAAAAGTATGTTGCGGTTGATATTGGCCACCACGAGGTCAAACAGTCCACTTACATGATTGAGCACGGCACTGTTCCCCAAGTAGACGTTGAGGTTTTCCACTTGGTTCAGCTCGGCGTTGTGACGTGTGTTCTCCACGCTCCATTCGTCAATGTCGTAGCCGACCACCTCTTTTGCGCCCATTTTCATGGCTGCGATGCCCAGTATGCCTGTGCCGCAACCGCAGTCCAGCACTCGCTTTTGGTTCAGGTTCATGCCCAGCATGGCTGAGATGGCCAGGCGGGTGGTCTCGTGTGTACCCGTACCAAAGGCCTGCCGTGCCTCTATGCCTATCTCTATGTGGTCTGCCGATAGGCCAGGGTGGGGTGCGCCGCGCTTTGCGTCATAGATCAGCACCTGGTCATCTACCACGATGGGGTCAAACCCCTTTTGTTCCCAAGCCTCATTCCAATCCTTGTCCTCGGCTTCCGCCATTTTCACGCTTATCTTCGCCCCTTCGATTGGGAAAAGATTGATGGCCTTGCGCATGGCCTCCTCATCGAATAGATCGGCGTTTACGTATCCGTTCAATCCATGTTCTGTTTCCTCAAATGACTCAAAGCCCGCCTCGGCCAAGCTGTCCGCGAGCAAGTCTTTGCATACTTGTTTCAGTTCTTCGGGGCAATCTATGCTGAAACTACCCATTAAATATTTCATCTTCTTGTTAAATTTATGTCGCGAAGATATAAAAATTAGGGAAAAACCTACCATGGTATAGGGTTTTTCCGTATATTTGCAGTGAAATTACTTGTAACTTTGTATCATAATCAATCATGTTTAAAACAATTAGCGCTATGAGAGGTAGGATTATAATAGGGATGCTTTTGGTAGCCTTGCTGCCCTCCAAGAGCATGGCGCAGGATGACGACCTGTATTTCACCCCCAAGGATGAACCTGTGGAGGAACCCGCCATAGAGTCTGTGCCCATGGCGGTGGAGCCTCCTACATATTATATCGGCAGCAATCGAGACGTAGACGAATACAATCGCCAAGGCCGTTACTGGCAACATTACCAGAAGATAGGCACTGACTCATTGGGCAATGACATCATAGAGTTCTCGGAAGGCAGGGGAGTATATCCCGATTCATTGCAGATAGCCGAGACTTACGTGGAAGACGATAGCTTTGGCCAAGAAGATTTCCAGTATACCAGGCTTTTCTGCCGTTGGAATGGCTTCTATGATCCTTGGCTCTATAGTCATTATGGCTTTGGCCCTTATTATTGGAACACTATCTATTGGCATTGGTACGACCCATGGTATTATGGTTATTGGGGATGGTATGATCCTTGGTACTATGGCTACTGGGGTTGGTATGGCAGTTGGTACGATCCCTGGTATTATGGATATTGGGGCTGGCATCGTCCTTGGTATGGTGGCGGTTGGCATAGACCCGTTTACGCTTACCACAGCAATGGCCTTGGCCGGGGAGTGCGTAGCTATGGATTTCCCAACCGTGGCAACAGGGTAAGCGCGGGTACCACGAACCATAGAACTAATCGTTTCGGAAGCAATAGTTTTGGCCGCCGCAACAACAATAGGTCTACTTTGCAAAACAACCGATACAACAACCGTTACAACAATAACAATCGCTACAACAACACCAACATGAATAGGGGTTTCAGCAATCCCGGTTCTTTCCAGGGTGGAGGCTTTGGCGGAGGTCGTAGTGGTGGCTTCGGCGGCGGAGGCGGCTTTGGCGGCGGACGCTCCGGAGGTGGTGGCGGAGGTTTTGGCGGAGGTCGCCGATGACTTTCCATACCACTATATATCCTGATTAAAAGTATTTGAATTAATGAAATCTTAAAACTATGCGTATGAGATTTATATCCATGGCGGCCTTGGCATTGTTTACGATGTCCGCCGCCGCACAAGAGACATATCAATCGGCCAATCTAGTGACCACGGACTTGAATGGTACCGCACGCTATGTCGGTATGGGAGGCGCGATGGAGGCTTTAGGCGCGGACATCTCGACCATGAGCACCAATCCCGCTGGTATTGGCCTTTTCCGCCGCTCGGTCATCAATATGTCCGCGGGACTTGTCACCCAGACAGACGCGGATACGCACCTTAGCATCAATGGCAGCTATGCCGACTTTGACGGGGATAAGACCAAGTTGAGCTTTGACCAATTGGGATTTGTCTATTCCCATCGCGTTGGCAGGCGCTCATACCTGAATTTTGGTTTCAATTATCACAAGAGCCGTAACTTCAACCAGATACTCAATGCCGTAGGCAGACTTTACAACGCCTCGCAAAATAAGCTCACGGCCATGAAGTATGACTATCTCAAGCATGAGTCAAGCTATGTGCAAAACTTGGCCTGGAACGCCGTGGACGCGAACTATTCGAACATGATGGCCTATGATGAAGACTTGGACCAATACGATTTCATGAACGGAACGGCTTACATGTTTGGCCAATACCAAAAGGGTTATATCGGTGAATACGACTTCAACATTAGCGGAAACATCAACGAACGTGTCTATTTGGGACTGACCATTGGCGTGCACGACGTGAATTACCGCAGTGACAGCTATTATACAGAAGACCTGGAAGGTGGCGGCATCTCGGAGGGATTGGAATACATGAAGATAGACGGCACGGGATTTGACTTGAAATTGGGTGCCATCTTCCGTCCCGTGGAGGAAAGTCCCTTCCGCATTGGTGTCTACGTTAATAGCCCCATCTTCTATGACTTGAAAATGGACGCCGGGCATGGACTCTATATGAAGGACAACACCAACAAGGCGGAGAGTTGGAACGACCTCTATTATGACTTCAAGATTAATACACCTTGGAAGTTTGGTGTCAGTCTGGGTCACACCGTTGGCAACTTCCTGGCCTTGGGCGCCACTTACGAGTATTCCGACTATAGCACGATAGACAACCGTATCAAGGATGACGGCTACTGGTACGATGACTGGTACGGGGATTATTATTATGATGCTTCTTCCAGCGATGACGTGATGAATCGCCATACCGAGAACTCTCTCAAGGGCGTGCATACCTTGAAACTGGGCCTTGAAGTGAAGCCCATGCCGCAGTTCGCTATCCGCGCGGGTTACAACTTCGTCTCGGCGGTATTCGATGAGGACGCTTTCCGTGATGGTTCATTGCCTTCACCAGGCGTGGCCTATGCCACTTCCACGAACTATACCAACTGGAAGTCCACCAATCGTTTCACGCTTGGAGCGGGATATCTGGGCAAGCACTTCACGGTAGACCTGGCTTACCAGTATTCCGCCACTAACGGAGACTTCTATCCATTTATGTCTTATGTGGACAACAATGACCCTAGCCTGGACAATATCGCTGATGCCACCAAGGTGTCTAATTATCGTCACCAGTTGCTCTTGACTTTGGGGTACAAGTTCTAGAGACAATATCTCACCCTTTTCTATAAATAAGCCAAAGCTCGACGCGTTTCCTTCTGAGACCATAAGGCCAAAAGCGGAAAAGCGTCGAGCCCTTTTCTTTTTCGAGCCATGAAACATTCAGTGATCAAGTGGATTTGTAAATGCGTTTTGTCCGTGGTTGTGGCCACCGCGGTTTTCTCTCTCTTGGACTGGATATTCGGAGACGGGATAAACCTTATGTACAATGTCGTGAGGGCGATAGTCTTGCTATTCTCCATATGGCTGTTTGACAAGCTTTATCAGCTATATGACCGCCGTAATTAATGCCTGGGGCCAGGGGGTATGTCATCCTTTTTCTTGATGAAAACGGGCTCTCATGGCTATTCAATTTGTTTCGCTCGGAAAAATAACTTGTTTTGGTTGGCGAAATAACTTGTTTTCCTTGGCGAAATAACTTGTTTTCCTGTCCAAAACAAGTTGATTTCATTTCCTGAATAAGTTGACTTCGATGAAAGGGATAGGGATGTCGTGGCATATCTAGCTCCATGCTGCCGGAAGTATAGTATCCTTTCCAGTACCAGCCTGCTGAAACTCCAGTACCAATAGGCTGGTACTGGGGAGCCAGTAGTATTGACTTTCAATAGGAGTAGTATTGGGTGCCACTGGGAATATTTCCGCGAGGCGGCAACAACATGCTACGTAAATCACGCTTCATCGGGCTTGCGTTAAACAATAAACTGTCGGGAGCACCTCTGGTATACTATGAGATGCTCCCGACAGTTAACGTTTCTTCATTTGAAGGAAGCCGCCAAAAAGGCGGCTTCTCATTTCCTATGCTCTGGACGTGGCTTGCCTGCGGCTTTTCTGAGTGCTTGCCTGTGAAAATCGTCCTCAGCTTTCAGTGCCTTGAAAACCTTGCTGGGCGATATGATTCGCATGAATCTCTCGTGATAGTCGCGCTGCATGGTTTTCAATTCTATGTCCAGTTCGTCTTGTTTCTTTAACGCTTTTCGGCAGGCGCAATCGTTGGTGGTGTCCACGACACGGTAGCGCCTCATCTGCTCAAAGAGCACACGCTGCTTCTTTTGCATCTCCCTGTATACGGGGAAGAAGGCACCAGCCTCGGCTGGGGTGAGTCCAGCGGCTGTGGTGATATACTGCTCCAGCTCTTTTTGGAATTGCACAGGGTCAAACTTCCTGTGTCTCTCCCTCCTTTGCGAGAAGCCGTCGGAGGTGAGCAGGCACATTGCCACGATGAGCAAGAAAAATTTCAGGGGAATATTCAGTTTCATGTCTTTTAGTAATCTGAGTCTGACAACGAAGCGTAGATGATATCACTGTCTATCATGGTATAGTCTACCATCTCGTCGAAAAGGAAACTGCTGTTGTTGGCATAGCTGTTGTCCATCGACAGGGGCATGGCAGGTTGGCTGTCAGGGGAGTTAAGTTGGCGATAAGCCCCTACGCCAAAGGCCGCGAAGAGCGTACAAGCCGCGGCCACAATGGCAACGCGGTATTTGCGCCACATGGGAACAGCCCTAGCCCGCTTGGCTTCTTGCTCTGGCACTCGCTCCATGACTTGCTGGGTGAGCCGCTCAAAGTAGCCCTCGGGTACGGTGAAATGGTTTAGCTTGCCAAACCGCTCCCGGATTTCTCTTTCCTCATTGTTCATATTCATATCTCAATTCCTTTCTGCTTTTTTGACGTATATGGTTTTGAAAGGTTTAATCGCGTGAACGCAAATATTCCATTATTTTTTTCACGGCAAGATGGTAAGAGGCTTTCAACGCTCCTTCGCTGGTTTCCAGTGTCTTGCTCATTTCCGCGTAAGGCATCTCGTCATAATATCTCAGGTTGAATACCGTCCGCTGCACGGGGGGCAGCGTCGCGATGGCTTCTTGCAGGAGAGCTTGCGCTTCGTCTCCATCGAAAAACTCATCGGCCAGCAACCTGTTGGCCACTGTACCCAACTCATCGTAACTGCATGCGTCTGTCTGTTTTTGCTTGCGGATGAAGTCAAGGGCTTCGTTGATGGCGATGCGGTAGAGCCAAGTGGCCAGCGAGGATTGTCCGCGAAAGGAGGAAAGATGGTTCCACACCTTGATGAAAGCGTTTTGCAACACGTCGTTGGCATCGTCATGGTAAAGCACGATATGCCTTACCTTGTAATAAAGAGGCTCACTGTAGGTGCGCACCAATAACTCGAAACCCTGCTTTTGGGTTTCGCCGTCACTGAGCAGACTAAGTATCTCGGAATCCTTGGCCACTTATTTGACAAATACTTTGCGTGCGGTGGTTCCTACTTTCACTATATAACACCCTTTGCGCAGGTTCAGGTCATAATGGCGGTCATTGCCCTCCACCTTGAAAGCCATTACGCATACCCCCGCCAAGTTGTATATCTTCACGTCCATGCCATTGGCCCCCACTATGCGCAAGACATTGCCCCGCAAGGCAATTTCCACCTCTTTGCTTCCCTGCTCAATGGCCTGCGTGTCACTTTCCGCCCAAGTGGAGACGGGCAAAGCGATAGACGTGGCGAGAAATGTTATTATAATGAGTAGAAATCTCTTCATGCGCATTAGCTTATGTGTTACTTGCAAAGTTAGGAAAAATCAGTGTGATATATGCTTTCATGGCGTTTCGCATGGTGTACATTTAGGGTATTTTAACTATTTATACGTCAAAAACCATGCCTTCATCTGTCAGATAGACATTGGGGAAGATGCTTTTTGCCTCTTTGAGCAGCTGGTTTTCCTCGTGGTAGCGTGCGCTATAATGACCCAGCAACAGCTTGCCCACGTTGGCGGCCTTGGCTACTTGCGCGGCTTGCTCTCCCGTGCTGTGATAGTAAAGAGCCGCTTTGTCGGCCTCATGGCTAGTGTAGGTACTTTCGTGGTAAAGCGTAGACACGTCTTTGAGCAACTCATGCAGGGTAGGGATGTAACGGGTGTCACTGCAATAGGCGTATGAACGAGGAGGGGCAGCGGGTGTTACCAATCGCTCGTGGGGCACCTTCTCGCCTTCTGGCGTTTCCCAACCCGCTCCGTTCTTGATGTTGTTGATGTAGCAGATGGGTATGTGATAGAAATCTATCATGTCCCGCCTGATGTGGGGCAAGGAAGGCTGTTCCCTGAAAAGGTATCCGCAGCATGGCAGGCGGTGCTCCAGGGGTATCGACTCCACGCTAAGGCTTCTGTCTTCAAATATCACCATGTGCCTCGTAGTGTCTACGGGGTGGAAAACCACCTCGAAATCTCTCCTTTTGCAGAAATAGTCCATTTGCCGCTCGAATAGTGTAGCGTAATCAGCGGGGGCGTATACGTGGAGTGGGGTGGTGCGCCCCGTGAGGCCAAAAGTGGATATCATGCCCAGCAGTCCAAAGCAATGGTCACCATGCATGTGGGAAATGAACACCGCCTGGAGTTTGGAGAAGCTTACCCGGCAGTTGCGCAAGTTAAGTTGCGTACCCTCCCCGCAATCCACCATAAAGAACTTACCCCTCACTTCCACTACTTGAGATGAGGGGCGGTGGTGGTTAGTGGGCACCGCGCTGCCGCAACCTAATATGTGTACCTTGAATGGTTCCAACTCACTTTATGCGTTTATAGGCGAAAATGCCCTTGTCGTTCTCTAAATAGAGACTGTCCGCTCCCAATTGGTAGATGTCGAAGGTGTCTTTGTTGAACACGAGCTTTCCGTTGACTATCTTCCAGGAAGTCCAGGGATTGGCTTCCGCCTTGGCGTAACTCTTCAGTTCCCCGCCTTCCATTATCTCGAAGTTCTTGTCTATGCTGGTCCAGCGACCCAAAAGCGAGGTGAGATTGATTACTTCCACGGCTTCCAGCTCTCCGCCTTCCCCTAATCGTGTGACTACGGCCATGCGGTCTCCGCTCATCAAGCCGCCTTTTACGGGAGAGGTGACCATATCTGTCTCGTCATGTATGCCTAGCGAGAGCGTATCTCCTGCGTCGGTAATCAACTCCAGCGTGTGCATGGCGGTGCCAGGGCCACATACGCCATAAATGGTAGAGTCTGTCACTTCTGTTTCCGCTACACTGTCGTTGGCCACTATCACCTTGGCCGACTTGTTTTGCTTACAGCTCTGCATGCTGAGCAGCATGAGGGCAAGAGCTAAATATAAGATTTTCTTCATAGTGTATTTATGGGTTTAGATTGTTTTCTTGTTTTTTAGCCTCGTTCCAAAGTTCATCCATTTCCCGCAAGGTCATCTCTTTCAGCGGTTTATCTTTTTCCTTGGCTTTTTCTTCTACATAGTTGAAACGCCGCATGAACTTTTGGTTGGTCATTTCCAACGCGTTATCGGGATTGAGGTGGTAGAGCCTCGCGGCGTTGATGACAGAGAAAAGGAAGTCGCCTAATTCCTTGGTGGAGTTTTCCTTGTCTTCCTTGCGTAATTCCGCTTCTAGTTCAGCCAGTTCCTCACGCACTTTCCCCCAGACATCTTCCTTCTTTTGCCAATCGAAACCGACGTTGCGCGCTTTGTCTTGTATGCGATAGGCCTTGATAAGGGAAGGCAGGGAACGGGGGACACCCGCCAATACGCTGGCGTTTCCGTCTTTCTCCTGCTGCTTGATTTGCTCCCATGTTTTTTCCACTTGGCTTGCCGTGTCAGGTTTGTCGCTCTCAGGGCCATTGCCTGTGGTGTCTGCCATGCGGTAGACTACTTGCCCTTGCTCGTTTATCGTCATTTCCGGGTTGGATACGCTCCATTGCCCTTCCTCGTTCCAGTTGATGAACGGGTGGCGGAACATCAGCTTGTCGGCTTCCTGGTTGCAGACATCCGCTATGTCGAATTCTTCCTGCTCCTTGCCCAATATGGCATAGAACACCACGTGCTCCAACACGTCTCCCAATTCCTTGCTGATGTTCTTGAAATCATTCTTCATCAAGGCGTCACAAAGCTCAAACGCTTCCTCTATCGTGTTGGGGCGCAAGCTCTCAAAGGTCTGCTTCCTGTCCCAAGGGCACTGCTTGCGCAATCTTTCTTGCACGTCGAGCAGCCTGCCAAAAGCCGCGAGTTTTTCCTCTTTTGTATGCATTTATAGTTGATTTATCTGTGCAAAGATACTATTTTCCATGGAAAATTGCTAAATTTGCAGCGATTTTATAGAGAAATAACATAATAAGAAGAATATATTACCAATGGAATTAGCGACAAAGTATGACCCACAAGCCGTGGAGTCTAAGTGGTATCAGTATTGGATAGACAACAAGCTTTTCAGCTCCAAGCCCGATGGACGGGAGCCTTATACTATCGTGATACCCCCACCCAACGTGACGGGTGTGCTCCATATGGGCCATATGCTCAACAATACACTGCAAGACATTTTGGTAAGGCGTGCCCGCATGGAGGGAAAGAACGCTTGTTGGGTGCCTGGCACAGACCACGCTTCCATCGCCACGGAGGCGAAGGTGGTGGGAAAACTGGCGGAACAAGGCATCAAGAAGACCGACCTTACTCGTGAACAATTCTTGGAGCATGCCTGGGACTGGACCCGTGAGCATGGAGGCATTATCTTGAAGCAGTTGCGCAGGCTGGGTGCCAGTTGCGATTGGGAGCGCACGGCGTTCACGATGGATGAGCCTCGCAGCAAAGGAGTCATTAAAGTGTTTTGTGACTTATATCGAAAAGGCCTTATCTATAGAGGCGTAAGGATGGTGAACTGGGATCCGCAAGCCCAAACGGCCTTGTCTGATGAAGAGGTTATATACAAGGATGAGCATTCCAAGCTTTACTACTTGAAATACAGGGTGGTAGAAGCAGACTGTCAACAAGTGGATGAAGGCAACGTGATGCATAAGGATGGCAAGGGTTACTATGCTGTTGTAGCCACGACAAGGCCTGAGACCATCATGGGTGATACCGCCATGTGTATCAATCCCAATGACCCGAAAAACACTTGGCTTAAAGGCAAGCATGTCATCGTGCCCTTGGTCAACCGCGAGATACCTGTGATAGAGGATGACTACGTTGAAATTGAATTTGGTACGGGTTGCTTGAAGGTTACGCCCGCTCACGACATCAATGACCATGCGTTAGGTCTGAAGCATGGATTGCAGACCATTGACATCTTCAATGACAATGGTACCATCGCGGAATACGCCGGTTTATATATTGGTATGGACCGCATGGACGTGAGGAAGCAAATAGCCAAGGATCTGGAAGCCGCTGGATTGATGGAGAAAGTGGAAGACTATGACAACAAGGTGGGCTATTCCGAGCGCACCAAGGTGCCCATAGAGCCTAAGTTGAGTACGCAGTGGTTCCTCAAGATGCAACATTTCGCGGACTTGGCTTTAGATCCCGTGATGAATGACGAGATAGAATTCTACCCCAAGAAATACAAGAACACTTATCGCCACTGGCTGGAGAATATCAAGGACTGGTGTATCAGCCGCCAATTGTGGTGGGGCCATCGCATACCCGCTTATTATTTTGATGCCAACGGCAAGCAAGATTTCGTCGTGGCGGAGACTCCAGAGGAAGCTTTGGCTTTGGCGCAAGAGAAAGTTCCTGGCCTTGCCGCTGCCGATTTGGTGCAGGAGAGTGACTGCCTTGATACCTGGTTCTCTTCCTGGCTATGGCCTATCTCCGTGTTTGACGGCATTAACCATCCCGACAACGAAGATATCAAATACTATTATCCTACCAATGACTTGGTAACCGGTCCGGATATCATCTTCTTCTGGGTAGCCCGCATGATTATGGCAGGCTATGAGTATAAGGGAAAAATGCCTTTTAAGCACGTTTACTTCACGGGCATTGTGCGTGATAAGCTTGGTCGTAAGATGAGCAAGAGCCTAGGAAACTCTCCTGATCCTTTGATGTTGATAGACAAATATGGAGCAGACGGTGTGCGTATGGGCATGATGCTCTCCGCTCCCGCTGGCAACGACATCCTTTTTGACGAGGCGCTTTGCGAGCAAGGACGTAACTTCAACAACAAGATATGGAATGCCTTCCGTTTGGTAAAGGGATGGCAGGTGAGCGATGAGATGACCCAACCTGCTGTAAACAAGATAGCGGTGAATTGGTTCAACGCCAAATTGAAAGAAGTTAACGCCGAGATGGAGCTGCAATTCAAGGGTTATCGCATCTCAGAGGCTTTGATGACAGTGTACAGGCTCTTTTGGGATGAGTTCTCCAGTTGGTATTTGGAGATGGTCAAGCCTGCTTATGGCACTCCAATTGACCGCGCCACTTATGAAGCTACGCTTGGTTTCTTCGATACCTTGTTGAAAATGCTGCATCCTTTTATGCCTTTCATCACCGAGGAGTTGTGGCAACATCTCTATGAGCGTGAACAGGGAGCTTCTATTATGCGTGAATGCTTGGCGTTGGAAGGATTATCCGACGGGGAACGCGCCCTCTTGGCCGATATTGAGCGTGTAAAGCAAGTAATAGGTGGCGTGCGCACCATTCGCAATCAAAAGAATATCTCGCCCAAGGAAGCCTTGACGTTGCAAGCTGTAGGCGAGCATCATCTCGCTGACTATGATTGCGTGGTGAAAAAGATGGCCAACCTGAGCCAAATAGAAGTGGTGAAGGAGAAGAGCGCGGAGGCTTCCGCTTTCATGGTGAGCACGGATGAGTATGCCGTACCGTTGGGCAACCTTATCGACGTAAAGGCGGAGATAGAGAAAGCGCAAGCGCAATTGGCTCATCTGGAAGGTTTCTTGGCGGGAGTGCGAAAGAAATTGGCCAACGAGAAGTTCGTGGCTCACGCTCCCGAAAACGTGGTGGCCTTGGAACGCAAGAAGGAAAGCGACTCTTTGGAGAAGATTGCCGTGCTGAAGCAAACTATTGCTGAGTTGAGCAAGAACTGATGATAGTCGTGAAAAGGATTAGTTGTTTTATCGCGCTGGTCTGTGCCCTGCTCATGGGCACTGCCAGTTGCTCGGATGACGCTGTCGATATCGATGAATATACGAAGCAAACGCTCTTCGTGTATATGCCTTGGTCTGGCTCAGAGACCAGTTCGGGGCTCTATTCTTATTTTCAGGTCAATCTGGACAGCATAGAAAGGGCCATCAAACGTGATAAAGGTCTTGACGGAACTAGGGTACTGGTGTTTATCAGCAACTCTGCCAATCAATCTTCCCTTTATGAAATAACCTACCAAAACGGTGACATTGCCCATGTGCTAGTCAATGAGTACGCGGGACAAGACTATGCTACCACCGCGGGTTTGTCAGGTTTGCTGAACGAGGTGGTGACTTACGCCCCCGCTCTCAACTATGCGATGATTATAGGAGGACATGGTTGCGGATGGACTTACAAGGAAGATTGGGAAGACTATCCCACGAGGGCTTTGGAGCTAAAGAACAAGATGAATCCTGCCGCGGGACTTCCCATGACCCGTTTTTTCGGCAGTGTGGCGGACAATAAGTATGCCATGAACGTGGAAGAACTGGCAGAAGCCATAGAGTCCACAGGCTTGAAGATGCAGTATGTGCTTTTTGACGATTGCTATATGGCCAATGTGGAGACGGCCTACGCCTTGCGCAACGCCACCAACTTCTTGGTGGCTTCCACCAGCGAGGTGATGAGTTTGGGTATGCCTTACTATAGTCTTTGGCCCTATTTGGCTTCCGGCACCCCCAATTACGCCAACATTGTCAGTGGCTTCAATGAGTTTTATAGCGGATATACAGTTCCCTGCGGTGCCCTTTCTGCCATTGATTGCAGGCAGATGGAAAACTTGGCGGCCGTTATGAGCGAAGTAAATGCCACTGCAGTCTTTGACGAAAGCAGTAGAGCGGAGGTGCAAGCGCTGGATGGTTTCTCGCCTAACCTGTTTTATGACTTAGGCTCGTACGTGAAAGCCTTGGAGATTAGCAATTCCCTGCGCTTGCGTTTCGAGGCTCAATTAGAAGCCACCGTCAGGGCCACGCAGTCTACGGAGTATGTTTACACGGCATTGAGAGGTACAGACCAAATGATAAAGGTGGATGATTATAGTGGAATCACCATCTCGGATATCAGTACACACAACGTGGCCAACAAGGGAAAGGAGAAAACTGAGTGGTGGACGGCGAGCCACCAAGACATTGCCGTCCCTTAACCTAGTTTGCTGCCCTCCATCAGTTTAGGGCAGATCTCGTTAAAAGGGCATGAGTCACACATGGGGCTCATGCTTTTGCATATATAGCGGCCATGCAGCAACAGCCAATGGTGGGCATCGGGGATGTCTTTTTCAGGTATGTGCTTCATCAGGTAATTTTCCACTTTCAGGGGCGTATTGGCTGATTTGGGCACCAATCCCATGCGATGGCTTACCCGGTAGACATGAGTGTCCACCGCCATGGTAGCCTTTCCGAACCACACCGCTTGTATGACGTTGGCGGTTTTCCTGCCTACTCCTGGCAATAGGGTGAGCTGCTTGATGTCGCTAGGCACCTCATTCCCGAAGTCGCTTACCAGCATCCTGGCCATCGCCACTAAGTGCTTTGCCTTGCTATTGGGATAACTTACGGAGCGGATAAATTCCAATATGTCTTCCTCTTCGGCTTTTGCCATGCTCTTCGCATCAGGATACTTGGCGAAAAGGGCAGGCGTGACTTGGTTGACACGTTTATCCGTGCACTGAGCGCTCAACAATGTGGCCACCAGTAATTGAAAAGCGCTGCCAAACTGCAACTCTGTGGTTACGTTTGGCAGCGTGTTCCTGAAGTGACCGAGTATGAACTCGTATCTTTCTTCTCGGGTCATTTATTTCTTAGTCTCTTCTTTTTTGTTGTCTTTGGACTTGGAATCCACTTTTCCCTTGTAAGCCTTGTTCAGTCCGGCGATGATTTCGTCGGTGATGTCATAAGCCTTGTCTGCGTAGAGCAAGTTGTCTCCACTCTTGCTCAAGATGATAGAGTACTTCTTGTCCTTGTTATACACTGCCAAGAAGTGGTCGATGGAATCGTGCAAAGCCTTGTTGTATTTTTCTTGCTCAGCATTGAACTCGTTGCCCAAGCGCTGCTGCAGTCCCGCCAGGTCGTTTTGCTGCTTTTGCAAGCCTGCCTGCACGGCTTCCGCCTGCTCGCGGGTATAAGCGTTTTGTTGCACTTTCTGCTGGAAGTTTGCCACCGCGTTTTGCAATGCTTGTCCCTTTTGGTTCAACGTAGACTGGATGTTTTGACCTTTCTTTTCCAGTATCTCTGTATACTCCTTGGCAAAGCGGTACTGGGTCATGATGGAGTCTACCTCCACGTAGGCTATTTTCAACTCTGTCGGAGCTGCGGCGGTTGTTTTCTCTTCCACTTTGGGTTGCGCGTTGTTGCAAGAAGAGAGCGCTACTATCCCCGTGGCAACGAGAGCGATGCTTAAAAACTTTCTTTTCATTTGTGTTATGGTTTGTGTTATTTATAATACAAGATTAATAAGCCTTGCCTGCCTTGCGCGCTTCCCGGTCTTGGTCGAGCACGCAGTGTATGCGCTTCTTGCGCAGTCCAGGATTGTCGTGCACGTGTTGTGAAGAGAACTTCCCGTTCTTTTTCAATATCACTTTCACCGAGAGCAAAGCCACGGAGATAGCAATTATTAACACGCTTAATAGCAAGACTTCTAGCATAATTGATTAATTTCGCGGTGACTTAGGTCACGAATTTGCCGCAAAGGTAATATTTTTTAGTAGAAGCACAAAATAAAATAACATAAATAAATGAATAAAAACGTATTAAAACCAGCTCGAGTGTTCGAGCAGTTTGCCAGAATCAATCAAATTCCCCGACCTAGCAAACATGAGGAACAGGTGATAGAATACCTGAAAAGATTTGGCGAAGAGAGAAACCTGGAAACCGTGGTAGACGATGCCGGCAACGTATTGATACGCAAAGCCGCCACTAAAGGCATGGAGGACAGGCAGGTGGTCATACTGCAGAGTCATATGGATATGGTGTGCGAGAAGGTGAAAGGTCTGGATTTTGACTTCCAGCGTGACCCTATCCAGACTGTGATTGAGGGTGATTGGATGAAAGCCAAGGGCACCACGCTAGGCGCGGACGATGGCATTGGCATGGCTTTGGCCTTGGCCATACTGGACAGCGATGACGTGGAGCATGGCCCATTGGAGTGTGTTTTCACCCGAGATGAGGAGACTGGCCTTACGGGAGCGCAGGGCATGAAAGCCGGTTTCATGACAGGCAAGATGCTGATTAACTTGGACAGCGAGGACGAAGGGCAGTTTTTCGTTTCCTGCGCTGGCGGCCAGACCGCTACGGCTACTTTCCGTTATACCCGTGTGCAGGTGCCTGATGGTTATTTCTTCCTTTCCGCCAGCGTGGACAAGTTGAAGGGAGGCCACTCGGGCGATGATATCGACAAGAAGCGGGCCAATGCCGTGAAGCTCTTGGCACGCTTTCTCTATATGGAAAGCGAGAAGTTGGGTGGCGAACTATACCTGGCCGACTTCCACTGCGGTAAGCTCCATAACGCTATTCCCAGGGATGGAGAAGTCATATTTGCCGTGAAGAACGAGGAAAAGGAAAACGTGAGGGCGGACTGGAATGTCTTCGCCGCGCAAGTGGAAGACGAGTTCCACGTTACGGAGCCTGACTGCCACTTCCACATGGGCAGCGCGGAGGCCCGCACCGTATTGCCCCAGTCGGTGGGCACGGCGTTTATCAGGGCTTTGCAGGCCGTGGACAATGGCCCAATGTGCTATTGCCAAGACGAGGCATTGGCCTGGATGGTGGAGACTTCAAGCAACGTGGCCAGCGTGCACACCGCCGAAGACTCGGCGATGGTGACCATGAGCCAGCGAAGCAATGTGATGAGCAACTTGGATAACATGACCAACACCGTGAAGGCAGTGTTCCAGTTGGCGGAAGCCGAGGTGTCTGTAGACGGCAGGTACCCAGCCTGGAAGATGAGGGCGGACAGTGAATTGACGCGGATAACCGTGGAAACATATCGCCAACTGTTTGGCAAAGAGCCGAAAGTTATTGGTATTCACGCTGGATTGGAGTGCGGTCTTTTCTCCGAGCGCTATCCCGATTTGGACATGGTGAGCATGGGACCCACGTTGAGAGGTGTGCATTCTCCCGACGAGCGGTTGCTGATTCCTACTGTCGACATGGTATGGCGCCATCTATTGGAAATCTTAAAGAACATTCCCGCATGAAAACTCCACGCTTAAAGTTCTTGCTGTTCTCCCTGTTGGCGTTACTCCTCTTTGCTTCCTGCGGCAAGGAGGGCGATGCCAAGAGTATGGTGGAGGACTTCCTGGATACTTATTTGGTGGATAACGCACGTTCAGACACGCGTTTCTCCCGCATGGACTCCACCAAGATGATAACTCCGGCCACGGTGATGGCTTTGCGGGAACACATGAAAACCGTAAAGCTTTTCAAGCCCAACGTGTCTTATGCCGAGGGGGACATTCCCAAGACGCTCTATTACATAAGGGTAACCTACACTAAGCCTACTGCTGACGGCAAGGGGAAGAGCTATACCCAAACGTTTTATTTCGACCCGGAGGTGAAACGCTTGATAGCGTTCAAGGAGGGTTAAATAGCTCCAAGGAAATTTCGGTAGTACTGAAACGGAATATCAGTACTACTGAAATTGAAAAGGAGTAGTACTGCGATCACCAACGCAGTACTACTCCTTTTTCGCTGCTGGTTCTTCCGCCATGACACGCCGAATGTGCGTTCATCGGATTACCGATTATATTATCTGAGCCTCAACAAATTTTCATCCCGCCACACGATAGCCCGCGCTCGCTGTTGAAACGTGGCCTGAAAAGGGGGCGGAAATGTCTCTCTGGGGAAGCAATTTGTTTTGCTTGGGAAAATAAGTTGAATTGATGAGGAAAATAAGTTGTTTTGTTCATGAAAACAAGTTAAATTGAAGGGCAAAATAACTTGTTTTGCAACCCCCTCTTTTTATGCGGGTGGAGGAAGGCCTTTGTGCGGTGTATAGGGGAACAGGATGATAAATTGGCCAAACGGGAAGGGGAATAAGGAGAAAAGCGTTATCTTTGCACCTATGTTTCGCATGGTTAATTTCAAAAACAATATAGTTTCATGAGTTGGATTATTCTCATTGTCGCCGGATGCTTTGAGTCTGGCTTCGCGTTTTGCCTGGGGAAGATGAAGGAAGTGTCAGGCCTTGAGTGGTATCTTTGGGGCATGGGTTTTCTTTTCTGCCTGGCTTTGAGCATGGTGCTGCTGGCCAAGGCTGTGCAAACCATCCCTATCGGTACGGCCTATCCTGTATGGACGGGCATTGGCGCGGTGGGCACGGTAATCCTGGGCATTGTGTTTTTCCATGAGCCAGCTTCTTTTCTCCGTTTGTTTTTCATTACCACATTGATAGGCTCGATAGTGGGTTTGAAGATGGTCTCCCACTAGTTCCCCATGCTAATAGCGCAATAGGCTTGGCGTGATGGTTCTCTCACGCGCGCGTATATAATTAATAAGGTGTAAACGGGCAGGTTAGTTGTTAGTTGGCGACAAAGCAATGGCATTCGGGTTAGTTAGGCAAGCATGCGGCGCATATAGTGCCTGATATGCTTGCGGGCGTTACCCAAGTTGCGCTCCACGCCTTTGTAGTTCATGCTCAACTCGCAGGCGATGTCGCTCACTTTCTTTCCCTCGTAGATATTGAGTCGGTAAACGCGCTGTTGGGTGTCTGATAGTTGCGCTATGCCCCGTTCCAGCAGCTCGTTCATTTCCTGCGCGGAATAGATGGACTCTATCGTGTCAGGGTCAAGTGAACAGGTTGGCAGTTGGTGTTCATGCTCTTGCAAGCGGGTGTGATGCCTCCAGTAATCGAATATCAAGTTGCGTGCCACGGTGTATACCAAGCATGGCAGGGTGATGGGGGTAATCATCTTGTCGGATTTAAGCAACCTGAGGAAGACGTTTTGCACGATGTCCTCCGTCTCGTAGGCGAAATTCACGCGGGAGCCCACAAATTGCCTCAGCTCGTCAAAATGGGCTTCATAATATTCCGCCAACAGGTTGTAGTCAGACGTGTTGT
>UMDF01011276.1_pt1 | contig 41757 bp, 26 predicted proteins | sample 1964421 | NCBI WGS metagenome assembly UMDF01 (sample SAMEA4835987, study PRJEB28245) | human gut metagenome | biome: gut microbiome; material: fecal sample | place: Denmark | collected 2008
TTGAATCATCAAAACCATAAGTTCCCTTATTGTGTACGCCGGATATTGTAAGTGTTTTCAGTTTATAAGTCAAAGCGTCGGCTGCCTTGACAGTGAAATTTATTTGGGTCAGTATATGGCCGAATTTCAAAGATACCCCGCTGGCATTTGATGTCTTGGTTGCATCCGTCACTTTCGCGGCTACCAAGTCCGTTTGGGCAGCTACATCCGCTACCGTATAAGTAATGGAAGGATATATAGCACCAGCAGCCGGTTGATTGTACGTCAAGGCTCCGGCACCCGGATTCCCGTAAGCAAAGAACTGCAAGTTATCCGTCATTGGCCAATAATATGTCCCCCCAGTCAAACTCCAGTCGGGAGCACTATAGGTTACCTTAACAGCTGCCATGAATTCCTTCATTGCATCAAAAGTCGCAACGGAGGCCATTGCTGTCGCTCCCGTATTATAAGCATACACAGTGAACCCTACCTTCTGCAATTCCGGCAAATCAGTCACTGTGGCTCTCGTAGTGTTACCCACTACTGTTCCCAATTTAATCTCTGCCTTTTGTCCGGCATTCTCTATCTCCTCACTTTCCGAGCAACTCATTATTGCTGCTGCAGCCAAAGCCAAAAATAAAACCTTCTTCATAATTGTCTGTTATTAAAATTAATATATTTATTTGTCTGTTTGCTATCAATTCACCGGTAGCTCCACATCCGTCTCATCATCCCAATCATCCACATCGCCACCAATCCCTCCATCTCCTTCGTCGGTTCCCGGTTCCAAATCATCCACCACAACCTTGTCCTCCGGTACGGGGACTTCGATATGGATTTCCGACCCAGGAACGCCCACATCAGGTTCTTCTTCGCCTCCTCCCGAGGGAGGAGCTGTTTCAATCACTTCCGTGATGTCCACCTTCACCTCTTGAACCGTTTTATCTCGTTTCACAATCTTCAGTGTCAGCAACATAGGATTATCCGCACGGGTCTTGGCATCTTTCAGTAATACAAAACTGGAGAAATACCCCCATAAAAGCCCGTTTTCACGCTTTGTATCCACACATATAGGCACCTCGCTCAAATGGCAAGCACGGTTTCCTATAAAGTAACTTCCGTTCAAGCCGTCCACATGGCAGATGATGCTCGATATTCTATCCCATCCTTCCACCTTTATATCAAAGGAATAATGGTCCACTACCGCTTCCGGCTTCCAGTCCAACGGAAGCGCCACATCACTCTGCCTTATTTCCACCTCGTCCAAAGCTACCACATACAAAGGGTCGGGCGACCAAACCATATCTTCGTGCACATCCAGCCCCGTACAGTGTCCCGTAAAAGCCTCAATCGTCTCATAACTCTCGTCGCCCCGTATCTGTATACTCTCCGTATTGAAGTTATAGGCCACCACCGCATACTTCCCCGGCGGTACCTTCACCTCACCTCCTCCGGCCGGCAGATAACTTTCAACCTTTCTCCCCTGAGTATCTTTCGGATAGAAGATAATCCGCATAGTCTGCGGCAGCTTATCCGTCACCCCTTTCCAATCCAGTTTAATCTGTACTCCGCTAACGGGATAATCATCCAGCATATCGCGGAAGTCACAGCTTCCCAGCATTGGCAACAGTCCGAAGAACAGCCAGAGAATCATATGCCGTGCATCTTTCATACCACTCATCTCCCCGACGTTAGAAGCCACACCAAAGAAACTTTTGCTTTTGTCGGCCCGATAAAGTGATACTTTCCACTGCTGACCCAAACCAAGTCATTTCCATAAGAAGTATATTTCCGGTACTCCGTATCCAAGTATCCAATACCCACACTGAATTCAATCGCCAGATGCCGAGCCAGTGGACGCACGTATCCATAAGTTATTCCTGCAGCTGCGTAATACTTCCCCCGGTATCCCTTCTCCTTTTTCAACTGAAAATCATAGGTACCTCCTTCGGCATATGCTCCCAGGAAGTGTCCGGACAATCTTCCGCGCGTATGGCGGTTTCCCAACCAGTAACGCGCCTCTGTCCCTCCCGAAAGGAGCTGGTAGCAGAAACCACGTCCGCTGTCAGACCACCAAGGGCATTTGTACTCAACATTCAAAGACCACCTTTTTCCCAATGGCAGCTCCACTTCTATGTTCGGAGCCAAGGCCAGGTCGTAAAGCAAATTATTTTTTAACGCCAGCACCGTCTTACAAGTATGGCTATGGGATTCTGCCGACTTATTCTGCCCTATTACCTGCCCCGACATCATGCAAAAAAGGAGTAGCCAAAGGACATATATAAAAATGCGTTTTCCCATAATTTCGCGTTGTATACAAACAAAAGTAGAAGATAATTACCGAATAAAAACCACTTTCCATCACTCTTTTCAAAGGCTGAAAGGTTCTGTGAAACGATTGAAACAGATTTGCAACTTTTGCCTTATCCGGGACGCTGTGAATAGATTCTTCTCTCTCAAAAAGTCAATCCGTGTGCGAAAACAGTAAAATTCAGTGAAAGAAATACAAAAGAAGTAGCAGGAACATTCTGAAATTTGGAAGAGAACAATGGAAACCTTACATTTGTAATGTGATTTTTTTCATAGTATTAGATTTAAGGTTAACAAAGGTTGGAGTACGGCGGTACTCCTTTTTTTATACCCATACGTTTCTCCGAATGACAAAAAATAGCTATCTTCGATGGCTTTTATAACTGTTAAAGAAGAAAACATCACCACTTGAGCCCATTATGAAAAAACCGGTACTCGCATTGCTTTCCATAATCCTACTTACCGCAGGATGTTCCCAACGGCCTGCCACCACCAAGATACCCCTGACCAGCGCACACCGTGGTGCGGCCACCATTGCTCCCGAAAACACAATGGCATCCGTAGATTCGTGCATCAAATACGGTGTAGGCAATATAGAATGCGATGTCTGCATCAGTAAGGACAGTGTCTTCTACGTACTGCACGATTCCACCCTCGACCGTACCACCAACGGTACCGGCGCCATCTCCCAATGGCTGTCCACCGACATCGACACACTGGATGCCGGCTCTTGGTTTGCGCCCCGATTTGCCGGACAACGGGTACTACGCCTTACCGACCTGCTACGCAAGGCCAAAGAGCACGGTTTAAGAATCACCATCGACTACCGCAACGGCGGTCTGCACCAATTACTGAACTTGATAAAGGACGAAGGCATGCTGGAAAACTGCAACTTCACCTTCAGCAAGGAGTATCATGCCAAATGCTTCAGAAAGATGGCACCCGAGGTAAGAACCCTGCAAGCCTACATCAAAAGTGAAAAGGACATAGAGCATGTCGTAAAGGAACTGCATCCCGACATCGCTGTCGTCTGGATTGACTCCCTTACCCCGCAATTCGTAAAGAAATGCCGTGAGCACAACCTGCAGGTACTGGCACTTGTCCTGGGGCTGGACGACAAGACGGAAGAGAACCAGAAGGCAGTCGACCTGGGGGTAGACATCATAGCGACGGACCACCCGGAAAAGTTCATCATGAAATACGGGAAACCGTCCATATAAGGCAAGAGACCTGCCGCGCTCAGGTCAGCAAGTGATAGACACCGCCCACCATTGCCTTGACCACTCCCTTCATCTCCAGTTCAAAAAGCAAGGCACTCATCCGGTTGACGGGTATATCCGCTTCCACCACCATCGCATTGATATGGAGGTCTCCCTGCCGCATAAGGATGCGTACAACAAGCTCCTCCTCTTCCGTCAGTTCCGGAAAGAGATTACGCTGAATACCTTTTGTCCGGGCAGGCTGCTCCGCTATGGCCCAGCCCATAATCTGCACAAACTCTTCCGCACTCTGGATAAGGGCGGCCTTGTTGTCGCGTATCAACCGGTTGCAACCGATGGAAGATTCGTCCGTAACACGTCCCGGAACGGCAAAACAGTCACGATGGTATCCCTCCGCCAACTCTGCAGTGATAAGGGAACCTCCCTTTGCGGCAGACTCCACCACAATGGTAGCATCACTCATACCCGCCACAATACGGTTGCGGCTGACGAAATTATGCTTGTCCGGATTCGTCCCGGTAAGGAATTCGGTCAGTAGTCCGCCTTGTGCCAGCATGTCGATGGCTGTTTTCCGGTGGACATACGGATAGATGCGGTCCAGTCCGTGAGCAAGGACAGCGACGGTAGGGAGATGATTTGCCAAAGCGGCCCGATGGGCATGGATATCTATCCCGTAGGCCAGTCCGCTTACTACCAGCACATCGGGACAAAGAACGGCCAAATCGCGCAGGAAGTCGACACAGAATTGCTTGCCGTAATCGGTGGCACGACGTGTACCTACCATATCGATGACATGCAGGCGGTTGAAATCGGTGTTTCCTTTAAAGAAAAGTACAATCGGCGCATCTTCACATTCACGCAAGCGCGAAGGGTAAGCCTCATCCTTCAACGTCAGGCAAGAAAGGCGGTTCTTCTCTACAAACTCCATCTCCTGCTCGGCACGCAGAAAGGCAGCGGGACAATCAAGGGCCGTCACTACCCCCGGATTCACACCGGGCATGATTTCGGGAAGCTCCTTCCGCTGATTGAATACTTCGGCAGCACTGCCCGTACCCTCTATTAAACGCTTTGCCCCGATATGTCCTATACCGGGGCAAAGTGTGAGAGCTATGCTGCAAATCCGTTCGTCACTGTTCATTTCACCACAGATTACACAGATTCACACGGATTGAGATAAGGGGCAAAAAGGCGGTCGAACAGTTCGCTGTCGCTCAATCGGCCATTGACCACGCACACGGTCTCGACTATGCCTTTGAGACAGACTTTGCCGTCGGAAGCACGGAAGATATCTTGGTAAAAGACGTACTTGATGCCCTCCTTCTTCATGTAGAGTTTGGAGACAAACTCGTCACCACTCCTCAGGGGAGTCTTGAAAGCCATATTGATACGTGCCACTACCGGGTCTACCCCCTGCTCGTGCAGTCCGGCAAAGCTGACGCCGGCACTCAACAGAAACTCATGGCGCGTATGCTCCAGATAATGCTGATAATTGGCATTATTGACGATGCCTTGCAGGTCGCATTCATAGTCGCGCACCTTCATGGGGAGTTCATAGATATAATTCATATTTACTATTGGACGATTTACTATTTGATACTTAGCCACGTTGTTTCTCCACATCCAAGCCTTTGAACTTCTTCAGTTCCTCTACGCTGACCAGCTTGTAGAGTTTGTCACTGGGACGTATTTTCACCGATTTCATCGAGAAATGCTGGCCTTTCTTTACAGTCTGCACGGGTTTCAAATCGACGCGTGCCTCGTCCAAAGTGACGAATTCGGCACCCGTTGTGGGACCCGTAATCAGCAACTTGTCACCTACGCTCACTTCGGCTGCTTCTACCAGGAACTCCGCCACACCGATGTTTGAGAAATAGCGGATGCCCTTACCCACATAGATTTTACGTTCCGTAGCGGCAGAACCGTAATTCTTGGTCCATTCGCCCAAGCGTTGTCCCAGGTAGTAACCATCCCAGAAACCACGATTGAAGACCGTCTTCAAACGTTCGTCCCACCGGGCAATCTTCTCATCGGTGAATGTATCGTCCAGATAGGAACGGATGGCTTCTTTGTAACACTCCACTACCGTGCGCACGTACTCGGGTCCGCGGGCACGTCCTTCTATTTTGAAAACACGAACACCTGCATCCAGCATCTTGTTCATGAAGTGGATGGTTTTCAAGTCTTTGGGGGACATGATGTATTGATTGTCCACCTCCAATTCCACATCCGTCTCCTTGTCGCGTACCGTATAACTGCGGCGGCATACCTGCATACAGGCGCCGCGGTTGGCAGAGTGGTTCATTTCATGCAATGAGAGATAACACTTTCCGCTGACTGCCATGCAAAGGGCACCGTGGCAGAACATCTCTATACGTATCTGCTCTCCGCTGGGACCGCAGATATTCTCCTCACGGATATGGCGGTAGATTTCTGCCACCTGCTCCAGATTCAGCTCACGCGCCAGCACCACCACATCGGCAAACTGTGCATAGAAACGCAGAGCCTCCACGTTGCTGATGTTGAGCTGCGTGCTGAGATGCACCTCCTGCCCTATCTGGCGGGCATAGCTCATCACTGCCACATCGGCGGCAATGACTGCCGAGATACTTGCCGCCTTTGCCGCATCTACGATAGTGCGCATCAGCGGAATGTCATGGTCGTATATGATGGTATTGACTGTGAGGTAGCTCTTCATGCCATGCTCGTCGCACGTCCGGGCTATCTCCCGCAAATCGTCGATGGTGAAGGTATTGGCCGAACGGGCACGCATGTTCAGGTTCTCGATACCGAAATAGATGGAGTCGGCACCTGCTTGTATGGCTGCTGCGAGAGATTCGCGCGAGCCTACCGGTGCCATGATTTCGAAGTCACTGATTGAGTGTTTCATCATTTCTTTTTGAATTAGAGTATGCAAAGGTAGGCTTTTTTCTGTACTTTTGCGGACAAATCCGCTTAGATTATGAAGATTAAAGATATAGACCTGGGCCCACGCCCCGTATTCCTCGCCCCGATGGAGGACGTCACCGACCCTGCTTTCCGCCTGATGTGCAAGCACTTCGGAGCAGACATGGTATATACCGAGTTCGTTTCTGCCGATGCCTTGATACGCTCCGTAGGCAAGACCCAGCAGAAACTGAATATCAGTGATGAAGAGCGGCCCGTGGCCATACAGATATACGGACGGGACACCGCCACCATGGTAGAAGCCGCCCGCATCGTGGAGCAGGCACACCCGGACACGCTGGACATCAACTTCGGCTGCCCCGTGAAGCGAGTTGCCGGCAAGGGTGCCGGTGCCGGTATGCTGCAGAACATTCCGCTGATGCTGGAAATCACCCGTGCCGTGGTAGATGCCGTGAAGATTCCCGTCACCGTGAAGACCCGCCTGGGCTGGGATGCCAACAGTAAAATCATCGTAGACCTTGCCGAGCAGTTGCAGGACTGCGGCATTGCCGCCCTCACCATCCACGGTCGTACCCGTGCCCAGATGTATACCGGTGAGGCGGACTGGACACTTATCGGCGAGGTGAAAAATAACCCACGCATGCACATTCCCATCATCGGCAACGGTGATATCACCACTCCCCAACGGGCCAAAGAGTGCTTCGACCTCTACGGTGTGGACGCCATCATGATAGGCCGTGCCAGCTTCGGCCGCCCGTGGTTCTTTAAGGAAGTGAAGCATTATTTGGAGACGGGCGAAGAACTCCCTCCGCTGAGTTCCGAATGGCGGCTGAACGTACTCCGCCAGGAAGTGGAAGACAGCGTCAACCTGCTGGATGAGCGACGGGGCATACTGCACGTACGCCGCCACCTGGCAGCAAGCCCGCTCTTCAAAGGGATTCCCAATTTCCGCGACACCCGGATAGCCATGCTGCGGGCAGAGACGAAGGAGGAACTGTACCGCATCTTCGAAGAGATAGAGCCGTTGCTGCCATAGAAGAAAACCGCATACGATTTTTACCATCGAGTCCGACACTTGAGCAATCATCCTCACGCCCCTTCTTGAATAGCTTCTGAGAGGAGGGGTATTCAGACGCAGATGACACGCTTTGTTGCCATCCGCATAACTCACTGTCTGTCAGCAAGAAATTTTGCCAACCACTTGCCTTGCCCTTGGCAAACTTTTGCCATGCCTATGGCAAAGTTTTGCCAACGCGGTGGCAAAGCCTTGCCAATGGGAAGGCAAAACCTTGCCAACAAGGAGGCAAGAAAAAAAACATTGTTTCTTTGGCAGAAAGAAACAAGTCCCTATATTCGTCTTCCCAAGAAAGAAAGAATCCCATAAATATGTCTTTATGAAAAAGAAAAAACTACTCAAACAGCTCATCGTAAACTTCCAGCATTCACTTCCGGCAGAAGTTTATCCGCGTACATTGGTATTGCCCACAGACAGTGGAAAGATAATCACCGTGCCCGACTAGCGGAACATCGGCTGCGCAAACCATCGCTTGAACATCCACGTGGCCAGGATATAAATGCCGAAAGCCGATACGAAACCCACGATAGAGTCTATCAGGTAATGTGCCTGGATATAGACCGTGGCCCCACACAGCAGCAGATAGAAAGGAAACAAGCAGGCAAACAGACGCTTGCTGCCACGCCATGCCATAATCATCAGTACCGTAGACATTCCGACGTGCGAACTGGGAAAAGCAGCCGTGGGGCGCTCACCCACCTGCTGGGAACTCTCCACCAGGTTGTAGAAGAAGCCGTGCTCATAGCCCGGACCGGGAAGAAGTTCCTGATGGTGATGGAAATAGTCACCAATGGACGGGAAGATACCTTGCGCCACATGGTCGCTTCCAATGGCGGGGAAGTAGAACTGCGGCCCGGCAACGGGGACGAAGATATAAATAAGGTAATAGATGAAGAAAGCGGTGACGATGACGAACGAAACCTTCTCGAAAAGGTCGAAACGATAAAGGAAATACCACACCACCACCAGCAGAATCATCGGATAATAGAAGAAGTATCCCATATTGAACGGCTCACTCACCCACATCTGCGGAAACCTTTCACAGAACCACACAGCAGGCTGTCCGCCAAACATCCATTGCTCCACCGAAGCGAACACGTGGTCGAGATTGGGGAATATCCGGTTGAACTCAAAGGTGTCGGGATACCAATAGGAAAGCAGTGACATCTGGATGGCTATGCGCACAAAAGCGGAGAACTTGCAGGGTGCCAGCCGGTAAAGATACATCAGCAGGAACGTCATACCCGCAATGACAACGCGGTCTGCAAGCATCTGTACCGGATGATCCATTTCCTGAAAAAGAAACAGAATGAGAATGGAAGTCAGCAAATTGTATATCAGCGTAATCTTCTCTACCGCAAAAAGCCCCTTACGGGTTTCTACCCTTTTAAATAAATCTAAAGCCATCCCTTATCCTTATACCAGGCAATGGTTTCCTTTACACCCCGTTCCAGGTCGTACTCAGGACTGAAGCCCAGTTCCTCGACGGCCGGTGTGATGTCACACTGCCAGTTGCGTTGTTTCATTATTCTATACTTGTCCGAATTAAGCGTACTGGTCTTGTTCTGCCGCTTCGCCCAAAATTCAGCGAGCAAAGATACGACTTTCAATACAATTAACGGACATCTCAGGCGAATAACAAACGGGTTGCCCAATTCTTTCCTTATCAAATCGGAAAAAGCACGGCTGCTATACACCTTCCCGTCAGCCAGAAAATAGGCGCGGCGGGACACCTGCTTCTCTATCCCGAGGAAGACGGCCTGCACGATGTCCTTTACATATACAAACGTCAAGTCCTGGCGGCAGAAGCCTACAGAAAAGTCCGTATGCTGCCGGATGGACTTTGCCATAAGATAATAATCCTTCTCACGCGGCCCGTATACACCCGTCGGCCGGTAGATGACGTAGGGGAAACCCGGAATACTCTGCAAATAAAGTTCTGTTTTCAGTTTACTGAGTCCGTAGGCGGTATTGGGTGAAGGGGGGTCACTCTCCATAATCGGGTCGTAGGTCCTCTCGCGTACCGGGCCGAACACACTCAGCGTACTGATGAAGATAAACTGCTTGGGAATCATGTTCAGCTCCCTCAGCGTATCGATGAAGTATTTGGTCTGCAGATAATTCACCAAATCGAATTCGTTCTTGTCCACACACTTCGTCACACCGGCACAATGGACAATATAATCAAATTTATTGTAGGTCCCTTTATGTCCCGAGAGTTGTGCCCTCAGTTCATTGGGGTGCGCAAAGTCCAGTTCGAGGAAATGTATCTTGCGGTCACGCAGATACTCGCGGCTGCTGGACGAACGTACACCCGCCCACACACCGAACTTGCGCTTCAACGCCTCCTCCACGATGAAACTTCCGATAAATCCGCTTGCTCCTGTAATTAAAATCGATTCCACTTCTTCTGTTACAAATTACTAATTACTTTTCATCCGGTCCGTCACCTTGACGCTCCTTGTGTTACTCTGTCGCCTCGTTACTCTTCTTCACCGGCTCCACATGGATGCTGACCAGTGTTCCTTTGCCGAACTGCCTTTTCAACTTGTTCTCCACCGCCGTTGCCGTCTCGTGGGCTTCCTCCAGCGAGATGCTGCCATCCATACGCACATGCACCTCGATGGCACAATAACTGCCGATGCGGCGCGTACGAAGGTGATGCGGCGAGCTGATACCGGAAAAAGAGAGAATCGTCTTCAGTATCTCATCCTCCACCTCGGCAGGCAATGATTTCTCCAACAGTTCGTCTACACACGGTACCAACAACTGCACAGCCACCTTCATAATGAAGAAGCTGACAATAACCGCCGCCACCGGGTCCAGCACCCGCCAATGGTCACCCAAAAGAATGGCGCCACCTATACCCGCTGCCGTGCCTATGGACGAAAGCGCATCACTCCGGTGATGCCAGGCATTGGCAACAACCGCCTGCGAATTCAACTTCCTGCCCTTGAAAACGGTATATTGATAAAGCACTTCCTTGAAAACGATGGATACCAATGCAGCCACCAGCGCCAGCATACCGGGTTCCTGCAAAGAACCGCCTTGCAGGAAACGGTAAATGGAGGAAGCCCCGTTCCAGAAAATGCCGAATCCCACAAACAACAGAAAAATACCGATAATGGCAGTTGCCAGCGTCTCGTACTTGCCATGACCGTAATCGTGCCCCTCATCCTCGGGCTTTGCTGAGATGCGCACAAATACAATGACAATAATATCCGTAATGAAATCCGACAAAGAATGCACCGCATCCGCCAGCATGGCGGCACTGTGCCCTACAATACCTGCAAAGAATTTGAAGACAAGCAAGAGAAAGTTTACCACACTTCCCACAACCGTCACCCGGTAAATATCTTTTTCCCGTGTGGCATCTGCTTTTTTGTTCAGAGTTTGTATTTCCATCTGCTTTTCGTCTAAGGTACAGCCTATCTCGCTTTGTGTGCAAATATAGTACATAAATCCATTACAATCTGTCGTTCCTTCATTATTTTCAATAGAATGATAATATTTTGAAGTCTGAGTGAACGAAGGAACGTATTTATTTGTTTACTTTGCAAAAGGTAATCACCACAGATTACACAGATTGACACAGAATCTCTATTTATACATAAAATACATCATAACATTATGGCCAAAAAGAAAGAAAAGAAAGCCGGCAAACGCATGAAGAAGAAAGAGCTCGTCAAAGTACTGCTGGAATTCTTCCACATAAAACAAGACGAAGTACTCTCCCTGAAATACATCTTTGAACAACTTCATCTCACCACACATCCGCTGAAGATGCTGTGCATGGACATCTTGTCCGAACTATCGATGGACGACTACATCACAGAAGTGGACAAACACAAATATAAGCTGAACACCCACGGCGTAGAGATGACCGGAACCTTCCAGCGCAAGAGCAACGGCAAGAACTCCTTCATCCCCGAAGGCGGAGGCGACCCGATATTCATCGCCGAACGCAACTCTGCACACGCCATGAACAATGATAAAGTGCGTATCGCCTTCTATGCCAAGCGTCGCGGACGCGAAGCCGAAGGAGAAGTCATCGAGATACTGGAACGTGCCAACGACACCTTCGTGGGTACCCTGGAAGTTGCCAAATCATACGCTTTCCTTGTAACGGAAAACCGTACGCTTGCCAACGACATCTTCATCCCCAAAGAAAAGTTGAAAGGCGGCAAGACGGGCGACAAAGCCATCGTAAAGGTGGTGGAATGGCCCGACAAAGCCAAGAACCCCATCGGCCAGGTAATCGACATCCTGGGGCGCGCAGGAGACAATACCACCGAGATGCACGCCATCCTGGCGGAATTCGGCCTGCCCTATGTCTACCCCGCTGCCGTAGAGAAAGCCGCCGACAAGATACCCGCCGAAATCTCCGCCGAGGAAATAGCCCGACGTGAGGACTTCCGGGGTGTGACCACCTTCACCATCGACCCCAAGGATGCCAAGGACTTCGACGACGCCCTCTCCATCCGCAAACTGAAAGAGGGACTTTGGGAAGTAGGCGTACACATTGCCGACGTGACCCACTACGTGAAAGAGGGCGGCATCATAGACAAGGAAGCCGAGAAGCGTGCCACATCCGTCTACCTCGTAGACCGCACCATCCCAATGCTCCCCGAACGGTTGTGTAATTTCATCTGTTCCCTCCGCCCCGACGAAGAGAAGCTTGCCTACTCCGTCATCTTCGAAATGACGGAAAAAGGCGAAGTGAAGAACTCACGCGTGGTACATACCGTCATCAAGAGCGACCGCCGCTTCACCTACGAAGAAGCCCAGGAGATTATAGAAACCGGCAAAGGAGACTTCCAGGAAGAGGTGCTCCAACTGGATAAGCTTGCCAAAATACTGCGTGAGAACCGCTTTAAGGCAGGAGCCATCAACTTCGACCGCTACGAAGTGAAGTTCGAAATTGACGAGAAGGGCAAACCCATCAGTGTCTACTTCAAGGAGTCGAAAGATGCCAACAAGCTGATAGAGGAGTTCATGCTGCTTGCCAACCGTACCGTAGCCGAAAAGATAGGCCGTGTGCCCAAAGGCAAGAAAGCCAAAGTGCTGCCTTACCGTATCCATGACCTCCCCGACCCGGAGAAGCTGGACAACCTGGCACAGTTCATCGCCCGCTTCGGCTACAAGCTGCGCACCAGCGGCACAAAGACCGACATCTCCAAGTCCATCAACCACTTGCTGGACGACATCCAGGGCAAGAAGGAGGAGAACTTGATTGAAACCGTCTCCATCCGCGCCATGCAGAAAGCACGCTACTCCGTGCATAACGTGGGGCATTATGGCCTGGCTTTCGATTACTATACACATTTCACCTCGCCCATCCGCCGCTATCCGGACATGATGGTGCACCGTCTGCTCACCAAGTACTTGGACCAGGGAGGCCGCACCGTGTCCGAACAGAAATACGAAGCCCTCTGCGAACACAGCAGCAGCATGGAGCAGATAGCCTCCAACGCGGAACGCGCCTCCATCAAGTACAAGCAAGTGGAATTCATGACCGAACGCCTGGGACAGACCTTCGACGGTGTCATCTCCGGTGTAACGGAATGGGGCCTCTACGTGGAGCTGAATGAGAACAAATGCGAAGGCATGATTCCCATCCGCGACCTCGACGATGACTATTACGAATTCGATGAAAAGAACTACTGCCTGCGCGGGCGCCGTAAAAATAAAATTTATAGTCTGGGAGATGCCATTACCATTAAGGTGGCACGCGCTAACTTGGAAAAGAAGCAGTTGGACTTTGCACTGGTGTAACCCCCTCTTATATAAAACAATACCCCCCTTTACAAATCCTAAGAAAGTTGGTTTATACATTATTTGTTAAATGTAGCTGACTTTCTTAAGATTTGATTTTATATTATATCTTTGCATGCAGTTTAGAAGAAATTAGCTTAAAAATATCTACTTATATGAAAAGTACATTTATAATAGCTATCCTACTGCTGCATTTGCCGTTCACCTCAATCCATTCAATAGAAACGGATAAAACACAAATAAGAAACAGTTTGGATAGTCTTGACAAATATATCCAAATTAAAGACACATACACAAAACAAAAGGAAGAACGAATTGCAACCCTCAAAGAACGGTTAAAAGAAACAAGCCTCTCATTGGATGAACAGTATAGATATACTTATCTACTTTTCGATGAATATTCCACTTACCAGTCAAAATTAATGCATGCCAGCGCCCAGCAACTCATCGCATTGTCTGTACAAATGGGTGACAAAAACAAACTGGTTGATTCTGAAATCCAATTAGCCTATAGTTATCTCTGGTGCGGAGCCTTTAAAGAAGCTTATGAATATGCCAACACAATAGACACAGCAGGAATATCCAATGACGCAAAAGTCAACTATCTGATGTTTCGATTGAATTTAGAATATGAGTCAGCCCTCTATGTCAAGCCATTGCATTTTTTTCTCTCCAAATATGAGAAAAGCATGGACGGTATAATCTCTCAACTTGAACAGCTTCTACCAACCTCCGACGACCATCTGCTTGAGGCTCGTCAAAAAGCATGTTCACACAACAATAAATTTGAACAAGCATACGAATATCTCAAACAAAGGCTGAAATATTCATCGGGCATTTCCCGCGAAATGTCAGCCAAACTTGGAGATGTCGGCTTTTATCATTTAGAAATGGGAGATACAATCACTGCTATCAAGTATATGGTGGAAAGTGCAATTATGGATATCCAAATAGGTTCCAAACAAACACCCGCCCTACGAAAAATAGCAGAAGCAATTTATCCGGATGAAGAGGTGGAAAGAGCCTATAAATATATACAATTGTCAATGGACAATGCCGTCTTTTTTGACTCAAGGTATCGTATGTATGAATCTAGCATTACCTTACCTCTAATTGATAAAGACCTATATGAACTAACAAAAAAACAAAAAGACACTTTAGCTATCGGCATTTATACCATCATTCTATTTATTATAGCCTTGCTTATCTCTTTCTTATTTATATGGAAACAGAATAAAAAACTTAAAATTTCCGCCTCTCTGATTCGAAAGCAGAATATATCATTGCTTTCCATGAATACCCGTATGACCGAGATAAATAAAGAACTGCAAGATGCCAACAATATCAAGGCAACCTATTTAGGACGGATTTTATCAGACAACTCTTCTTCAATCAGCACAATAGAAGAATTAGTAAAAACTGTAAAAATCAAAATTAAAGCCAAACAATATGATGATATTATCCAGTTTATCTATAAACATGATTATTTGAAAAAGCGAAAAGATATGTTGGCACGTTTTGATGAAATGTTCCTAAAACTATTCCCTAATTTTATTGAAAAATTCAACTCTTTACTGAAAGAAGAAGACAGAGTAGTTGTACAAGAAAAAAATATACTGACACCAGAACTACGTATTTTTGCTTTAGTCAGATTAGGAGTTACTAAAAGCGATACAATTGCCGAGATTCTCAATTTCTCGGCAAGTACAGTACGCAACTACAAATCTAAAATCAGAAATATCTCAATAGTTCCGAATGAAGAGTTTGACAAACGATTATTAGAAATAGAATCCGAGTCTTAAATCATCAAAAACGTTTTCAAAAACACCTTTTTGGGGATAACTGCAGCAGTCTATTCTGTACTTCAACAGAAAAGTGTCTATTCCATACAACACTGATTTTCAATACATATGTATTTTTTTCATGTGTACTAACTGTACTTTTTTTGTTGTTTCAGTTAGCAGCATCTACTTTTGCCCAAGAGAAATTTATCTATTCATCAATTAACTTTAAATTTATTACATGGAACGTTTATCAAGAAATGCTTTCCGCACAACTTTCATGCTATTGATGCTTGTTTTTGGGGTGGTCACAGTTACTGCTCAATCCCTTAAAAGTATCAAAGGCGTTGTTGTGGACAAAGAGAACAACTCCGTTATAGGAGCAAGTGTTTTACAAAAAGGGACTAACAATGGTGTTGTTACAGATTTGGATGGTAACTTCACACTAACCATGCAAGACGATGCACCTAAAGTAATTATTATTTCTTATTTGGGTATGAAATCCCAAGAAATCAGTGTAACGAAAGCCAATCTTGGACAAATTACACTTGTCGAAGACGCTGAAATGTTGGACGAAGTGGTAGTAGTGAGTTATGGTAAACAATCGAAACGATTAATTACCGGCTCGGTGCAATCTGTAAAAGCAACAGAACTGGCAGATATGCCGGTAGCACAATTATCCCAAAAGTTACAAGGTAAACTGGCAGGTGTACAAATCAACCAAGTCACAGGTATTCCCGGACAAGGTATGGAAATACGTATACGTGGCCAAGCTTCCATCTCAGCCGGAAGTGACCCACTTATTGTAGTAGACGGGTTCCCTATCAACTCAAGCCTTGCCAATATCAACCCCGATGAAATCGAAACAATTTCTGTATTAAAAGACGCATCCGCTTCTTCTTTATACGGTTCACGTGCAGCCAATGGTGTAGTGCTGATTACAACCAAACGCGCAAAAGCCGGTTCTTCTTCATTGAGTGTCTCTGCCTATATGGGACTGCAACAAATTCCCAATGAGCTCAAACCTGATATGATGAATGCCCGCGAATTTGCACAATTTAAAAAAGAAATTGCAGAAGAGAATGGTTGGGATGTACCTGATATGTTTAAAAATCCAGAACAATATGGTAAAGGTACAGACTGGTTTGATGTCATTACCCGTTCGGCACTAATGCAAAATTACTCTGTCAATTATACCACTTCAACAGAAAAATTCAGTACCTCAGCCATTGCCGGCTATATGAAGCAGGAGGGTGTATTACTAAATTCAGATTATGACCGCTTTTCTTTGCGTATCAATTCGGATTACAAATTTAATGACAAAGTAAAAATTGGCTTCAACCTCGCTGGTACATTGACAACAAACAATACACCCAACAGTGACGGTACTTGGTATGATTCTCCAAGTGTCATCCAAAGTGCCTTACTGACTTCACCACTTGCACCATGGAAAAATGAAGACGGAACTATCCCCATTAATGCAGATGACTACTCTGGGAACAGCTATGGCGGTTCTGCCGGACCCAATTGGTATAATCAAGTACAAGTTGTCAAAAACACAGGTAAAAGTACCAACGCCATCGCCAATGCCTTTCTGGAATATGAACCTATCAAAGGCCTTGTCCTTAAAAGTAGCCTTAACGGTGAACTGTTCAATTCGGTAGCCGACTCGTTCACACCTTCAACTGCAGGTAGTATTTTCAATCCTGGTAGTGAAACCGATGCATCACGTATTTCTGGCAGTCATAGCAATAACTACACTTATTCGTGGTTATGGGAAAATACAGCCAATTATACTTTCAACCTGTTCGATAATCACAATTTTGATGTTTTAGCAGGTTGGACTGCACAAAAAGCCCATACTGAAACCGGAACAATGACCGGAAAAGACTATCCAGACAATAGTATCCAAACTTTGAATGCAGCAAAAACCATTACTGGTTCAACAGACATTCAAAACTGGACACTTCTCTCATTTGTTGCCCGCTTAAATTATAACTATAAACACAAATATCTGCTTTCATTGGCCTATCGTACAGATGGCTCTTCCAAATTCGGTGTGGACAACCGCTGGGGAGGATTCCCTTCAGCTTCCATTGGATGGATTGTATCCGAAGAAAAGTTCATGAAATCTATCAAACCCATTTCATATATGAAAATCAGAGCCAGCTATGGTGTAGTCGGTAATAACAATGTGGGTAACTATACACAATATGCCTCAATGGTCAACACAAACGCTGTCATAAATAACCAATATCTTAGTGGAAAAAGTCTGGGAGGTTTCAACAATGCTATGTTAGGATGGGAAAACACCAAAGAATGGGATCTCGGTGTAGACTTTGGTTTCCTAAACGGACGCATTAACTTCAGCTACGATTATTATCACAAGACAACGGAAGATTTGCTTTATAACGTTGAACTCCCCATTTCCTCAGGATTTACTAATTTCAATACTAACATTGGCAAACTTGCTTTTTGGGGACATGAATTTACATTAAACACACAGAACCTTATCGGAACCTTCAAATGGAATACAGATTTCAATATAGCTTTCAACGATAATAAGGTACTGGCATTGGGAACCGCCAATGCAACTCTTTATGGTGACAATACAATTAATGAAGTCGGAAAACGTATCGGTCAACTTTACGGGCTGGTTTGGGACGGTGTATACTGGAATCAGGAAGATTTTGACAATTCACCAAAATATATTGGAGCTCAAGTAGGTACTATAAAATATAAGGATATGGATGGAAGCGGTGATGTTACCAACGACGAACGTGATAAACGTCCTATCGGACGTACATCGCCTGTCGCTACTTTAGGTATGACCAATACATTCAATTATCGTAATTTTGATTTATCCATCGTTATGTCAGGGGCGTTCGGCCATAAAATGTATAACTATATGGACCGCTTTGTTACCAATTTGGACGGTTCATTCAATGTGCTGAAAGAAGTAAACGACCGATGGCGTTCAGAAGATAATCCAGGTAGCGGAAAGCATGGTAAAGTTATCTCAGGAACTACCGGACAAGAAAGAGACTGGTTCAGTACCAATTTCGTATATGATGCAAGCTATCTTACAATCAAAAACATCACCTTGGGCTACACTGTACCATTAAAAAAATCGGCAGCCATCAAAGGGCTTCGTGTTTACGGCAGTGTACAGCAAGCTTTGGTTATAACAAGCTATCCAGGTAATAATCCCGAAGCATCCGCATCAGGCGGTGTGTCAGCCGGTATAGACTATACAAGGTATCCCGTTCCAAGAACCTTTACTTTAGGTATCAATTTAAATTTCTAATTTAACAACACTTTGTGATATGAAAACAAAAACATTAATATTTGCACTTTTTACCGGCATTACAATCAGTTCATGCAGTGATTTTCTCACCCAGTTGCCGGAAACCAGTGTACCCAAAGAAAACTTCTATAAAACTGAAGCAGATTTTGCACAAGCAAATATAGGTATCTATCAAATGCTACGTTCTATTTATGGTGCCGGTGCAGCCAATTACGGGTCCTGGATGATGGGAGAAATGCGTTCAGATAACACAACCTATCTGTATAACCTGGAAAACAGAGGATATGCAGACCGAGAATATGTGGCTCTTTTCACAGATGATGCCAATGGCGGTGCCGTAAGCAATAAGTATAATAATACATACTATATGATTCAACGTGCCAATCAAGTCATCCAATATATTGAAGAAGCCAATATCAGCGAAAGTGCTTACAGAAACTATAAAGGACAAGCGTTGTTCCTTCGTGCATTGGGTTACTTTGATTTGGTACAATATTTTGGTGGTGTTCCCCTGATAACTGTAGCACCTACTTCCTATGGCCAGACAATGGTTCCCCGAAATACTGTTGAAGAAGTTTACAATCAGATTATAACAGATGCTACCGAAGCAGCCAATATCCTCCCTCCCGTAACTGAACAACAAAAGGGATATGCCTCGCAAGGATCAGCCTATACTCTATTAGGGAACGTATATATTGTTCTAAAAAGATGGGCAGAAGCAGAAACAGCACTCAAGAAGGTAACCGGCTATACTTTGCTGGATGATTATGCTTCAATCTACGATCCTAACAATAAGAATCATGCAGAATCCATTTTCGAAATCCAATATTGGGACGATCAAGCTGCCGGTCAACAAAGTGACTTTGCCTATAACTTCCTTCCTATTCTTTCCAATCCGGGATTGATAGAAGGCTTTCCTGACGGCAATACAAACAATTATGCAGGATGGAATATTCCTACACCTGAAATGATTGCAGCCTACGAACCGGGAGACAAACGGAAGGAAGCATCTATCGGTTTCTTCACTGGAGACCCTGCACACAATTATATAGATTTCCCTTATGTGAAGAAATATGTACATGGTGCAGTCCAAGCAGGTTACTGTAATGATAATTGGCCCGTTTACCGTTATGCGGAAGTATTGCTTTTCCTCGCAGAAGCCTTAAATGAACAAGGTAAACCTGAGGCATTAAGTTATCTGAATCAAGTACATGCCCATCCACGTACAGGTTTAGCACCCATTACTACAACCAATCAAACAGAATTGCGGGAACTCATCCAGCAAGAACGCCGTATAGAACTTGCTTTTGAAAATAAACGTTGGTTGGATTTAGTACGTACCGGCAAGGCTATAGAAGTAATGACTGAGTTTGGAAAAAGATTCAAAGCTGATCCGACAAAATATTATTATCCCAAAAATGTATTTCCTGCAGCTGAAGCTTTTACCGTAACTACCGAGCGTTTACTTTTCCCTATTCCTCAACGTGAAATCCGTTTGAATCCGGATATAATGATACAGAACTCTGGATACTAATATATTTTATGTGGGATATGAATTTCATATCCCACACCTTCACATCCTCAAACATCTTTTACTCATGGAACGACGCACCTTCCTCAAAATTATGTCATCAGCAGGCTTAGTCAGTCTGGTAAGTCCTGCTTTTGCCGCAGAGCTTTGTAAAAGTAAAGCACCGGCTTCTGCCGTAACGCCTCTCGAAGCAACATTCTGTAATCCTCCTTTTTCGTCTGGCGTTTACACATGGTGGCACTGGATGAATGGAAATATAACAAAAGATGGTATAACTCGAGATCTTGAGGCAATGAAAGCAAACGGTATAGCAGGCTATCAGCTTTTTGAAGCAGGAAGCGGCATTCCAGTCGGTCCGGTAGAGTCACTTAGCGACGAGTGGATAGAACTTGTTATACATACCCTCAAAGAATCGGAACGACTGGGATTAGAATTTGCAATGCATAATTGTCCCGGTTGGTCATCCAGCGGTGGTCCATGGATTACTCCAGACAAAGCCATGCAAGAAATTACATGGAGTGAAACAAAATTAACAGGTGGTAAACAAATTCAAGTCCAATTGCCCGTTCCCAAGCATCTTTTTAATTACTACAGAGATACTTATTGTCTGGCTATACCGGCAGATACCCCCATAATACCCAAATCATCTGTCATTGATTTAACAAACCTAATCAACAAAGATGGTTTCCTTACATGGGACGCTCCCACTGGGGAATGGCTAATTATACGTTTTGGGCAGACTGCCAAAAACCAAAAGAACCATTCGGCTCCTACCAAATCAACCGGATTAGATTGTGACAAATTCAGCACTAAAGCATTGGACTATCATTTGGATTGCATGTTCAAGAGACTGATGCCTACTATGGAAAAGATAGCCAAACATTCTAAAATAGGTTTACTTATAGACAGTTATGAAATGGGAGATCAGAATTGGACAAATGACATGCCATCTTATTTTGAGAAAAAGCGCAAATATCCATTGTGGACATTCTTACCAGTATTGGCAGGTAAAATAATTGAAAGTGAAGAAACCTCTCAGCGTTTCCAATTCGACTTCCGTCGTACCCAGGCAGATATGTTTGCAGACCGTTATTATTCTCATTTTCAGAAAAGATGTAAAGAGAAAGGATTCATTACCTATACTGAGCCTTATGGTGGCGGCATGATGGAAGAATTGCAAATAGCACAACGATTGGATATTAATATGGGAGAATTCTGGTGCGGACAAACTGTACTTTGGCCCAATTTCCTGCTCAACCGCACCGTCAAGCAAGTAGCATCCATAGCACATACGCTAGGAGGCAAAATAGTCGGTGCAGAAGCTTTTACCTCTGAACCTGACTCTGACAAATGGCTTTTATATCCATATGCTCTCAAATCGCTAGGAGATTATATGTTTACAAGAGGGCTTAACAGAATTTATTTCCACCGATATACTCACCAACCGCATTCTACTGCAATCCCAGGTATGACTATGGGACCATGGGGATTACATTTTGACCGCACAAACACATGGTGGAAGCCCGGAAAAGAATGGATTAACTATTTGAATCGCTGCCAACACATATTTCAAAACTCCACTTTCTATGGTGATATTCTTTATCATAGCGGTGATAACACTTTTGGCAGTACAGTCGAACCGGAACAAACTCCGCTGGCTCCCCCTGAAGGATATGACTATGACATTATCAATACCGAAATACTAGAACAAGCATACATCAAAAACGGAAAGATTATCCTTCCTGCCACACGTTTTGACGGATATAAATTATTGGTTTTACTCAAATCGGAAGCCATGTCATTACATACACTACAGACATTAGCGCGACTCGTGAAAGAAGGTATGATTCTGGTTGGCTCAAAACCGCAAAATACACTTGGACTACTTGATGGAGAAAAAGAAGATGAATTCACCTCACTGATAAATCAAATCTGGGAACATCCCAATGTATATGAAAAAGAAGATTTACAAGTTATTCTTAATCAGCTTGACATATACCCCGACTTTATCTATCGTTCTGTAAATGGAGATGCAGCTATTCACGCCATCCATTACCAACAGAAAGATACTGAAATTTATTTCGTAGCAAACCGCAAACGAACTTATGAAAAAGGAACGGCTCATTTCCGTACAAAAGGTTATACACCGGAACTATGGAATCCGTATACAACAGAAATACTACCGTGTCCGATTTATAAAATCAACGAAAAAGGCACCGAAATACCACTCAATTTAGCTCCGGCCGAATCCATGTTCATCATTTTCCGAAAAGTAAAGAAACAACAAAAGTGGGAAGACATAAAATACAACGGTACATCTCTGTTCCCTAATCTCCAAGCTTCAATAGGAAATAACTCTACAGCAACTAATTTCAGTATGACTTGTTGGATAAAACCTGAAGCAGATATTGCCCTGAGTGAGGAACAAGAATTTGGAAATATGCGTACCCGATGCTTTGCCATCTATCCTCTAAATGGAGAACAACGATACGGAAAAGGACACAGTATCGTAGGATTATCTGTAGGCAGAAATGGCATAGTAGTTTATGAACATACAACCCATAACCAAGCTGTTTACAGACAAAGTATTCCACTTTCCGGATGGACTCATCTGGCTCTTATTTATCAAAACAATACACCGCACCTTTGGATAAATGGCGAATATATTGGACAAGGAGTAACCTCAGCTACAACAGTGCATTTTGATATAAATAAACCAGATTGTCAAAGTAAAGCAGATGCTTATGAAGGTGAACTTTGCAATCTATCCATTCATCCTTCGGTTCTTGATAAATCGGAAATCATCCATCTTTACCGGAAAGGACTACCTGATTTATCCCAACAACATACACAGTTACTTTCATGGTTACCCAATTATCAATTTATTGCATGGAAACCAGGTTTTTACGAATTTACTTCAGAAAGTACAAAATTCCAAAAGCAAATTGAGATTCTTCCGGCATGTATACCGTTAAAAGGCCCCTGGACAGTATGTTTCCCTCCTAATATGGGAGCACCTGAAAAAATTGTCTTATCAGAATTACACTCATTACATTTAGAAACGGACTTTGGTGTCCGCCACTTTTCAGGCACAATGACCTACTCATATTCGCTGGCGATAAACAACACCTATTTAAAAGATAAATTCTGCCTACGCTTAGATTTAGGTCGAGTGGAAGTTATTGCCGAAGTATTAGTAAATGGGAAATGTGCAGGGATTTGTTGGACACCTCCTTATTATGTTGATATTCAGGGTTTACTACATTCCGGTAATAATACCATTGAAATCCGTGTTACCAACTTATGGGTCAACCGTTTGATTGGTGATGAACATTTACCCGAAGAAAATGCATACAATTATCAACCTATTCCAAATAAATTTTCTACCTTATACAACGGTGGTATCACACAACTTCCCGAATGGTACATACAAGGCAAACCAAAACCTGCTGGAGGAAGAATTGCATTTACTACTTGGAAGCACTATGATAAAGCATCACCTCTCGTAGAATCCGGTCTATTAGGTCCGGTCATACTAACAGTAGGCAGAATAGAAAACATTAAAAAATAATGAGTCATGAGAAATAGCATTATATTCATCTTGAGCTTGATATGTATCACAGCTTGTTCTAATGAGAAAGTATCCACAAGTTGGACGGAAAACGATTTCTTGAAAGTTGATGGAAAGTTCATACGAAATAACCATGGAAAAGGAGATACCATCTCTCTGAAGGGAATCAATCTTGGTGGATGGCTACTTCGTGAAGGATGGATGGACCCTATCGGATTTGAAAACACAAATACTGAAGAAACCCTTGATGATTATGTCTCACGCCAAATTATGATAGAACGTTTCGGCGAACAAACCACCGATGAAATGCTGGATGTATATCAAAAGCTATACATACAAGAATCCGATCTGGATGTCATCAAATCATTAGGATTAAACTTTATACGAGTTCCTTTCTATTGGCAGGAAATTATGGACCAACACGGAGAAATCAAGTCTCATGGATTCGATCAGCTTGATTGGATAGTTAAAGAAGCCAAGAAACGTAAAATGTATGTAATTCTTGATCTACACGGTGCACCAGGAGGACATTCCGACGGTTATCTAACCGGCGGACAATCCGGTTCAAACATGCTATGGACAAATTCGACATACCAACAATGGACTGAGAATATTTGGAAAACAATTGCCAGCCGTTACAAAAATGATCCCACCGTACTCGGATACGACTTGCTCAATGAACCTGTTGCTTCTAAAGACAGTAATCTTTCCATTATAGACATATATGACAGACTATATAAAGCGGTAAGAAACATTGATGCCAACCACATTATATTGATGGGGGCTTTTTACAATTTTGATTTCCTCTGTAACCCGACCGACAGAGGATGGACAAATGTCATCTACCAAACGCACCACTATGGAGCAGACAACCGTGAAAACAAAAGTATTCAGGAGAAATTTATGAAAGAACAGTTGGAATATTTGAAAGAATATCGTGACAAATGGAATATACCTGTTTATGCCGGTGAATATAGTTTCTGGAACCACTATGACCTTTGGGAAACTTGGATGACCTCTCTCTCAAAAGAACATATCATGTGGAGTAGTTGGACCTATAAAAACACAGACTGTTCACCAATAAACAATTGGGGTATATATGTTTGCAATGAAAATCCCAAACCCAATGTACGACTTGATGCAAAAGAGGAGATCCTCAAAAAATGGCAAATGTTCAGCTCTGATTACTATAAAAGGAATGACAGTCTATACAATACAATCCGTAAATGTGCCATAAAGTAAATTAAATATTGCATTACATTATATGAAAAGTTATAACCTATTATTAAGCTTTGCCGCCTTGCTTTGTTTTGCCCCGGTATCAGCACAACAACAATCGCCACAATTAGGAAAATCATCTATTGATGAAGTATTGCAAGCAATGACACTGGAAGAAAAAATAACATTGCTTATCGGTGGCGAGATGGGAGGAAAAGCAACTACTATCGGTGCTACGGGAGTCACCCAAAATCTTGTTCCCGGAGCAGCCGGAACAACGCATGCCATACCAAGGTTGGGTATACCTTCAATCGTACTTGCTGACGGACCGGCTGGATTAAGAATCCAACCCACACGAGATAACGATCCCAATACATATTATTGTACGGCATTCCCTATAGCAACCCTATTGGCGTCAACATGGAACACTGGCTTAGTAGAAGAAGTAGGAAAATCCATTGGTCAAGAAGTAAAAGAGTATGGAGTGGATGTATTGCTTGCCCCAGCACTCAATATTCAGAGGGACCCACTTTGCGGGCGTAACTTCGAGTATTATTCGGAAGATCCCTTTCTGTCGGGAAAAATAGCAGCTTCCATGGTACGTGGAGTACAAAGCAATGGAGTAGGCACAAGTATCAAACATTTCGCAGCCAATAATCAAGAGACCAATCGTATGGCAACCAATGCTGTAATCAGTAAACGGGCTTTACGCGAGATTTATCTCAAAGGCTTTGAAATAGTAGTCCGCGAAGCAAGTCCTTGGACAGTGATGACTGCATACAACTACATTAATGGTGTGTATGCTTCAGAAAGTCGTGAATTGCTGACTGACATTCTCCGTAACGAATGGGGCTTCAAAGGATTGGTAATGACCGACTGGTTTGGCGGTCAGAATGCAGCTGCCCAAATGTATGCAGGAAACGACTTATTAATGCCGGGACGCCCCTACCAATACGATGAAATATCGGCTGCAATCCACACCGGTACTCTGAATGAAAAAGACATAGATACCAATGTCAGACGTATGCTGCAACTAATCCTCGCTTCTCCCCGGTTCAAGAAATATCCTTTTAGCAACAAGCCTAATCTGAAGATGCATGCCGCCGTTACACGACAATCTGCAGCGGAAGGAATGGTATTGCTCGAAAACAAACAAAATGCTTTGCCACTAACCGATTCCATACAGACCATTGCCGCTTTTGGGACTACATCCTACGACTTCATAGCCGGAGGTTCCGGTGCAGGGGATGTTTACGAAGCTTACACCGTCTCACTGGTAGAAGGACTTTCCAATGCAGGGTATCATCTTGACAAATCAGTTTCCAACTGGTATGAACAATATATAAAAGAGCAAACCGAAAAGATGAGGCCTATGGGAAATAATCCTCATCTGGCATTCTTCAATCATCCACGTATGGGGGAAAAAGTTCCACAAAAGGAACTACTAGAGAAGAGTGCAGAAACAACCGACCTGGCCATTATTACTATCGGGCGCAATGCCGGAGAATACGTAGACCGAAAGATAGAAAACGACTTCCAACTAACAAATGAAGAACATGCCCTTATTCAAAATGTATGCCAAAACTACCACAAAAAAGGCAAAAAAGTTGTAGTCATTCTCAATGTATGCGGAGTAGTGGAAACAGCCTCTTGGAAATCGCTCCCTGATGCCATTCTACTAGCTTGGCAAGCAGGGCAAGAAGGAGGAAATACTGTGGCTGACATTCTGAAGGGAACCGTTAACCCTTCGGGTAAACTCCCCATGACTTTCCCTATACAATATATGGATACGCCGTCATCCACCAACTTTCCTTACAACTATAAAGCAGACCCTGAACAAATAATAGCTTCTATCTTTACCAACAGAGGATTGAAACATGAACAGCGTAATGTAGATTATACCGAATATACAGAGGATATCTTTGTTGGTTACCGATATTTCGACACATACAACAAAGAAGTTTCCTATCCGTTCGGCTATGGATTATCTTATTCCCGATTCTATTTTGATAACCCTATTATCCGGCAAGAGCAAGATAATTATACAATTTCAATTGATATTACCAATATAGGGCAGGTTTCCGGAAAAGAAGTGATACAACTTTATGTAAAAGCACCGATAGGTAGTCTGCCTAAACCGAAAAAAGAGCTGAAAGCATTTGCTAAAACTAAAAAACTACAACCTGGAGAAAAACAAACGATATCACTGTCTATAAAGACTGCTGACCTGGCCTCATACGCTGAAGACAAGCAGGCATGGGTAGTAGATTCTGGCAGCTATCTGTTAGAAATCGGCAACTGTGTTGCAGATATTAAATGCAGTACTCAATTGATAATACCATAATCCATTTATTATGAAAAGAATATACTTTCTGTTGATGTTATGTTGGGCCGTATCCGTAAACGCCATGACATCCATTACCAATCTTCGTGTACAAAATACGATAGAACCTCTTACGGTCGAAGACTCCCATCCTCTTTTCAGCTGGCAAATGTTGTCGGATATCATTGGCCAAGAACAGTCTGCTTATCAGCTTATTGTTACGCGCGAAAGCGATAACCGCATGGTATGGAATAGCGGAAAAGTAATATCCGGAATCTCCAACAATATCAAATATCTTGGTGTAGCATTACAACCGGAAACCGCTTACTTGTGGAAAGTAACAGTCTGGGATGTTGATAACAAGACTTATACAGAAACTTCACGTTTCGAAACCGGTCTGATGAATCCGGCACTTACAGCGTGGGAAGGCGCCGAATTTATCGGTTCTAAAGAGATATCATTGGATGCCGCCTCACACTATTATTTTGAAATCTCAACCAAATTCCAACTTCAGAAAGGTGACAAAGTGTCCCTCATTCTTGGTGCAAACGATTTCCGTTTGACCGATTCTTTCCAGAATCCCGAAAATTTGTCTGGAGAAAACTACGTTCGCGTAGAAATAGACCTTTCAGGTGTAGGCAGTACCCAAGGAGCAGTATTAAATGTCTATCGTGTAGGATATGCAAAAAATGACCGTATCGATCTACCTTTCATCAGCCTTTCATCTGCCAATTACCCACAAACAAATATCAACGAAATCTTTACAGTTGCAAACAAAAACAAAGAGCATGCACTCTCCATCTATGTAGAAACCAGCAATATTTATTTTGTTATTGATAACAAAGATGTACTAAGTATCCCTGCACAATATCACGCATTCTCCTCAGGCTTTGCAGTGGGTAATTCAAATCTGGAAGTACGTAATGCCACACGTTTCCAGATAGGGCCTTGGGGTAACACACATGATTACAACACGCTGCCCAACCTTTGTTCTGTCGGATTTGCTGCCATGCCTGGTTGCGAAGTGATATATACCGAATACAAAATCAGAAATTGCGGACACAGTAAAAACAACATAGCATTCAGTGAACATAACTACCCTATATTTGAAAAGATACCGAATGTAGAAGTTGTCACCAATAAAATAATAGTCAGTAACTCTTCCTCTGAAATGACCATAGGGTATGCAGATCCCAGTCATGGAGCATTAACCATGCTCCGTTCCATATTCGAAGTGCCTAAAAAGGTAAAGAAAGCCAAACTGTACGCAACAGCAATGGGCTCCTACGAGATGTATATCAATGGAAAACGCGTAGGAAAAGACTGGTTCTCACCGGGTGACAGCCAATTCAGGGAAGTACTAGGTTATCATGCTTATGATGTTACAACTCTGGTAAGCAATGGGAAAAATTGCATAGCCGCCCTATTAAATCCTGCATGGTATACGGGGTATATGACTTTTACTACCAGCAATTTCAATTTCTTTGGCGACAATGAAGCTTTACTCACCAAATTGGTTATTACCTACGAAGATGGAAGCAAGCAAATCGTCGTTTCCAACCCTAACACATGGAAAACATATAAAGACGGTCCCATCCGACACGGCAGTTTCTTCAATGGAGAACGGTATGATGCTAATAAAGAAGACGGTATCATAGGTTGGAATACCACAGAATATGAAGATGAACAATGGTCAAAAGCAGAAGTAATAGCAATACGCGACTGGATACATTTTGAAATCCGTGCACGCTATGACGACCCCGTTGAACTACGTGAAACATTAACCGCTACTAAATTGATGCCTGCACACAGCAAAGACCGGCACACCTATATCTATGATATGGGAGTCAATATGGTAGGGGTACCATCCATTAATATCCCAGCAGGATGGCTTCACACAGGAGATACAGTTATTCTCCGTTATGCCGAACAGCTCTATCCCGGATTCAAAGGAGACACAAAATATTACGTTGATACTTACGGGAGCAAAGGCAAAAATATAGCCGGACGTCCTCTATACGAAACGTTTCGGGCTGCTTTGGCTACAGATTTCTACATAGCCAAAAACAGTGATGCAGTAGTCATACAACCCAGTACCACCTACCGTGGTTACCAGTATATCCAAATCACACTGCCTACCCATCACGGGGCATTACCAGTGGAAAACATAAAAGGATTGGTCCTTTCATCCGATGAAATTTCGACCAGTACTTATAATGCCACCACAAGTGACAACAATAAAACTGCAAAACTTGTCAATCAGTTATTCAAGAATATCCAGCGCAGTCAACTTGGCAATTTCTTTACAGTCCCTACCGACTGCCCGCAACGTAATGAACGTATGGGATGGACCGGTGATGCCCAAGCTTATACACGGACCGCAACCTATAACTCGGATGTCCTGAACTTTTTCCGTCAATGGATGGTATCTCTTCGTGCCGATCAAGGAATAGGAAGTTCAACGGAAGTACCAGGCGGTATAGGAAGTACCGTGCCCACATACAACCAAACAGATGATACAAGTTTTGCAGATGGAACAACGTGGGCAGCAGCCATCTGTATGGTCCCTTGGCAGCTTTACAACCAATATGGTAATACGCAAATCATTGAAGAAAATATCGAACCAATGATGAATTGGCTAAACGGCATGGATTTTTATGACTTCAGTGAAACTTATCCACATCTTTCAGCCAAAACAACCGGATTGGCAGATTGGTTGGCAATGGATGAACGGACACCGGCTGATTTGGTCAATAATGCCATCTATATTTACATGATGGAACTCACAGCACAAATGGCAGATGCCATCGGATATACTGATTATGCCACTATCCTCCGCAAACGCCATGCACTGGCAAAGGCTGAATGGAACAAAGCTTACGTAAACCCCAAAACCGGTAAGACACAAGCCATCGACGGCACTCTTGTCCACTCGCAGTCTTCATATGCTACACCATTAAACTTCAACTGTTTTGATGAAACAAATAAAGCCAAAGCAGAGGCTTACCTTGTCGAACTCGCTGCCAATCCGTCAACCAGTGGAAAGGGGGAAAAAGAATTTCCGGCTTATACAATTACAACCGGATTCTCCGGTACTCCCAATATTCTTCCAGCTCTTAGCCGAGCCGGATATATGGAAGAAGCTTTTCGCATGTTCACGTGTACAGACTTCACTTCTTGGCTTTATCCCGTAACTAAAGGAGCAACTTCTATTTGGGAGCGCTGGAATGGCTATGAAGTGGCCTTCGGAGCACAAAATGAAAACCACATGAATTCATTTAACCATTTTGCACTTGGCGCAGTAGGGCAGTGGATGTACGAATACCAATTAGGAATCACCGGTTACAAACAAGGTTATAAACATTTTATCCTACAACCGACAGTAGGGGCCAATTACACTTCTCTGTCCGGAAGCTACGAGTCTAATTATGGTATTATACGAAGTGCCTGGATTGCCGATGGAAAAGGAAATATGTTAAGTTACAAGGCAACAGTACCTGCCAATACCACAGCTACCCTCTTCCTTCCTATTACTGAATCAATGAGCGAGTTTGAAATGGCACAAGGCGTCAAATTTATAAGGAAAACCACACACCTGAACATTCTGGTAGCCGAATATGAATTAAAAGCCGGAACCTTTGAATTCAACATTATGGAAAGAAAGGGAATTTTCATCAAAAAACAAACAGAAAAACGCTTCACTCCATAGGCATATTGAAGAAGTTGTTATAACTTTGTCAAAAACACTTATAGGAAAGAACATGAAAACAATTACTATCACAAATCTACAAGAGATTGAAAAAATTATCCACAAATGTCCATACTGCACAGTCGGTATCATTGATTTGAAAGGTGAACCTTATGTTGTTCCCATGAACTTTGCCTACAAAGACGGGACTATTTACCTGCACTCAGGACCCGAAGGAAGCAAAGTCGAAATGGTGACACTTCATCCACAAGTATGCATCACTTTTTGTGAAGGGCACGAATTGGTATATATGCACAAACAAATAGCATGTAGTTATAGTATGAAATCACGTAGTGTCATTTGCCGTGGAAAAGTGAAATTCATTGAAGATATGACAGAAAAACGCCGGATTTTAGATACCATCATGAAGCAATATACGGAAAACGAATGCGGATATTCAGAACCGGCTGTACGCAATGTGAAGATATGGGAAGTAAAAATAGAGCACATGACATGCAAATCATTCGGACTACGTCCAAGTGACATATAAACATTCACACATATATCCTTTAAAACAACCCAAAAATGAAATACTCCTCTTTAATCTTTACCATATGGCTACCCTTTTTGTCTGTACATGCCCAGAATCAGGTCTTCGACCCTCTGCTAGATGAAACATGCAAAACTATAATCAACGATAAAGAGGAGTCATGGAATAGCTACTACATGTGGTATCCTGGACAATTGAGTGCACACCTTCAACGAATACAGAAAGAAAAGTCCGAAGCACGTTGTATCAATGTAAGCTATCCAGGAAATTTCACAAAAGATGAAAACAGAGCTTACTTCCGCAAAGAAGTAAAATTGTCCGAAGAAACCGACATCAGATGGCATGCGCAAGGGAAAACAGACTTCTATATTGACGGACAAAAACAGTCCTCAAAAACCGGAAAGTACAAAATTAAACGAGGAAAACACCTGTTGCTTTTTGACATACAAACCGTCAAAGGACTTCCGGCAATAATTGTACAAGGAAAAGACATAGAAGATATTCAAGGCTGGCAAGTAAGTTTAGACGGGCAAACATGGAATCTGCCTGAAACTAATGCCAAATATAACTCGCCCAATAGGTTACCGGACAAAGAACAGGAACTTACTGTATCCATTCCTGCAAAAGAGTATCTTTTACTTAGAAATGTATCTAATAAAAACGGAACATTAGAGCTGGGAGAAAACGCATGTTTGTTGGTTGATTTTCGCCATCTGGAAGTAGGAAATGTTGTAATCCAAGCTTCCGGCAGTGGAATGTTGTCCTTCAATGGAGGAGAATCACCGGAAGAAGCCTTGAATGAAAACATCAAAAGCTTTGAACAAAAGGCTATCCCTCGCTACAAACTACAACATACGGTACAGGAAATCAAACTACCGGAGTATGCTTTACGCTATCTAAAGATTTCATGTGATAAATCTTGTATTATCACCTCTATCCGCCATGATGCAAAAATATGGCCTGTAGAATTCCAAATGCAGTTTACAAGCGACAACGTTAGCTTAAATAATCTTTGGAACGCCGGTGTTGCCACTTTGCACACCTCCATGCACAACTTCTATTTGGACGGGATTAAACGTGATTATCTGCCGTGGTCGATGGATGCCATAATCAGTGCACTGGGAGGAGACTATGTATTTGGTGACCGCCAAGTGACACGTAATGGCATTTCCATCGCTTTGATGCCATCCAATCCGAAAATATCAGATTGGGGTATCATAGATTATCCTCTGCATGCACTCATCGGGCTCAAACAAGATTACATGCGCTATGGCGATCTCAGCACTTCTTTAATGTTCAAGGAACGGATTATCCAGCAACTGGCTCTCTATGAATCTGTCCAAGATGTAAATGGTTTCTTGACTGCCACTCCTCCCACTTCGGGTTTTATCCCAGGATGGTCCCGAAAAATGGGACCTGATGATTTTGGAACAGCTACCTATGCACAAATGATGCTTTACCTGAATTTCAAAATAGGAGCCTACTTTGCACATTTGTGGAAAGAGAACATGCTTGCACACCATTATGAACAGAAAGCAAAATTACTTGGTAACAACATTATACGTCATTTTTGGGATAATACACAAAAAGCTTTCATCAATGGTTACCGTGCAAACGGAGAAAAAGATACCCGTATTTCACATCATGCACAATATTGGGGTATTTTGTCCGAACTCTACCCCACACAATACTATGACTACCTATTCGACAAAGTCATTCCTTCCATTCCATTCTACAAAGAAAACATCAGTTATGAAAAAGGATACGAATGCCTGGCGTATATTAAAGCCAGACGCATCAATGATATGTTCACTTTATTAAATGAAGTCTGGGGTAACTGGTTGCAGCAAGGTTACACGCGATTTCCGGAAAACTTTTCACCGGAAGTCCCACTAAAACAACAACTCACTTTCTATGAGCGTCCCTTTGGACTGAGCCTCTGTCACGGAGCAAACGGAGTCCCTCCCATCATCGGCATACTACATGGTATTTATGGATTTTCACAATCAGATAAAAATATCTCCAAATATATCTTACGTCCCAATCTAATCAACATGAATTGGACCAAGGGACGTATCCCGATAAAGGAAGGCTATATCAACCTTTATTTGGCAAAAGAAGGAAAATGTACAGTTGAAATACCCAAAGGATGCATCATACATCTATATACCGGCCAGAAAACAAAACCACTGATTTTGGAAAAAGCCGGAGAATATACATTTACACTTCATTCGGAGAGTAAAACCATAGAATAAATAAGGTCAGCCTTAGGTTAGCAGACCTTATTACATAATCTCCAATACAATTGTTGAGGAAACGACATTTTACAACGGGTATTCCTCAAACGCATACAACAGCGTCGAAAGATACCGTTCTCCCGTATCGGGCAGCAGCGCTACAATCGTCTTTCCTTCATTCTCGGGTAACCGTGCCAGGCGAGTAGCCGCAGCAACGGCAGCCCCCGAAGAGATGCCGACCAGCAATCCCTCATACTTCGCCAGTTCGCGACCCGTACGGATGGCATCATCATTGGATACCTGCAGCACTTCGTCTATCACGGCACTGTTATAGTTCTTCGGCACAAATCCCGCACCGATACCTTGTATTTTATGGGGACCGGGCTTTCCGCCGGAAAGTACGGGAGAATCTTCGGGCTCCACAGCCACAATCTTTACCTTCGGGTTATTGGCTTTCAAGGCTGCACCCACACCACTCACTGTACCTCCCGTACCTACACCAGCCACGAAAATATCCACCCGGCCGTCTGTATCACGCCAGATTTCTTGTCCGGTAGTACGCTCGTGCATTGCCGGATTGGCAGGATTGTCAAATTGCTGTAGAATCAGCGAGCCGGGGTTGGCGGCTTTCAGTTCTTCAGCACGGACTATGGCGCCTTTCATACCGTCGGCACCCGGAGTCAGTACCAATTCCGCACCGAGGGCTTTCAAGAGGTTACGGCGTTCCAGGCTCATTGTGTCGGGCATCGTCAGTATCAGCTTGTAACCTTTGGCGGCGGCCACAAAAGCCAGCCCCACACCCGTATTCCCACTGGTAGGTTCGATGATGGTGGCACCGGGCTTCAACAGCCCTTTTGCCTCGGCATCTTCTATCATGGCAAGCGCCACGCGGTCCTTCACACTGCCGGCAGGGTTAAAATATTCCAATTTGACGATAACACGGGCTTTCAGCCCCTTATTCTTATTATAATTATTCAACTCCAACAAGGGAGTGTTGCCTACCAGGTCGGTAAGGCGTTCTGCTATCTTCTTCATAATCCAACTGTTTTAAAAACCCTCATTCCCCCTAAGTGAAAAGACTAACAATCCAGAGTGGAATGAGGTACGTTATTTCTTACAAGACAAAAGTAGCGCAAAATCGGTTCGTGGGAAATACCACAAATATGGTAAATATGTACTATAAATGAGGGATATGTAGGATATTTGACGAGTATTTCCTATCTTTGCCTCCACTTTTAAACTTAAGGATATCATAATGAGTCCACTCAACTTTACCCACATTTTGACACAAGCAGTCGATGAGCTATCGGAAAGCGAATCATACAAGGGACTGTTTCACCAGCATACGGACGGCAATCCGCTGCCTTCGGCAAAAGCGCTGCGCGACATCATCGAACTGGCGCGGGCCATCATCTTCCCCGGATATTTCGGAAATTCCACGGTCAACAGCCGCACGGTGACTTACCATATCGGTGTAAACGTGGAGCGCTTGTTCGACCTGCTGACCGAACAAATCCTTGCCGGACTCTGCTTTGCAGGCGATGGCGAATGCAATTGTTGTACCGAGCTCCAACGGGAAGAAGCCGCTTTATTGGCTGCCAAATTCATCAGCAACCTGCCGGCCATGAGACGGGTGCTTGCCACAGATGTGGAAGCCGCCTACAACGGTGACCCCGCCGCACAGTCGTTCGGCGAAGTCATCAGCTGCTATCCGGCCATCCGCGCCATCAGCAACTACCGCATTGCACACGAGTTGCTCAAGTTGGGTGTTCCCCTCATTCCCCGCATCATCACCGAGATGGCGCATAGTGAAACAGGAATCGATATCCATCCGGGAGCGGAAATAGGCGGTTATTTCACCATCGACCACGGTACGGGTGTGGTAATCGGCGAGACCTGCATCATCGGCAACAACGTGAAGCTGTACCAGGGTGTGACCCTCGGTGCCAAGAGCTTCCCGCTGGACGAAGACGGCAAGCCCATCAAGGGTATTCCCCGCCATCCCATTTTGGAAGACAATGTGATAGTCTATTCCAACGCCACCATATTGGGACGTATCACCATCGGACAAGGAGCCACTGTAGGCGGCAATATCTGGGTGACGGAGGATGTTCCGGCAGGAGCGAGAATTGTACAGACAAAGGCGAAGAAATGAGAAGCCTCAAACCTCGTTTAAAAGGCAATATTGCTGCATTTGTCAGACACTTGTGTCTGTCACGTCAGACACAAGTGTCCAACACAACAGACACCGGTGTCTGAGCCGACAGATGCCAGTGTCTGACAAACGGAAGGCAAACTACTGATAAACAATAGAATAAAAACAGTAAAATAGTAAATGCATAGATGAGCGAACAATCTTTTGAAATGATTGCCAAAACCTTCCAAGGACTGGAAGAAGTACTGGCACAAGAGCTGACTGCACTGGGCGCCAACGAAATAGAAATAGGCCGCCGCATGGTATCTTTCAGTGGTGATAAGGAAATGATGTACAAAGCCAACTTCTGCCTGCGTACAGCCATCCGGATACTGAAACCCATCAAACACTTCACAGCCAAGGATGCCGACGAGGTTTACGAACAGATTAAAGCCATCCGATGGGAAGACTATCTGGATACGGACAAGACCTTTGCCGTGGACGCGGTTGTATTCAGTGAAGAGTTCCGTCATTCCAAGTTCGTTTCCTACAAGGTGAAGGATGCCATCGTGGACTATTTCCGCGAGAAAACCGGCGAACGTCCCGGCGTGCGTGTCAACAAACCGGATGTGCTGCTGAACATACACATCGCTGAAACCAAATGCACACTGTCTCTCGACTCCAGCGGCGAATCGCTGCACCGCCGCGGTTATCGCCAGGAAGCAGTAGAGGCCCCGCTGAATGAGGTGCTGGCCGCCGGCATGATATTGATGACCGGCTGGCGTGGCGAATGCGACCTGATAGACCCGATGTGCGGTTCGGGAACCATTCCCATCGAAGCGGCGCTGATTGCACGCAATATCGCTCCGGGCGTATTCCGCAAGGAGTTCGCTTTCGAGAAGTGGGTGGATTTTGACCAGGAACTGTTCGATACCATCTACAACGACGACAGTCAGGAACGCGAATTCACACATAAGATTTACGGTTACGACAACAACCCGAAGGCAAACGAAATTGCCACACACAATATAAAGGCTGCCGGCGTAAGCAAGGATGTAATATTGAAGTTGCAACCCTTCCAGCAATTCGAGCAACCTGCGGAGAAATCCATCATCATCACCAATCCGCCCTACGGTGAGCGTATCTCTACCAACGACCTGCTGGGCCTTTACTCCATGATTGGCGAGCGTCTGAAACATGCCTTTACGGGCAATACCGCATGGATTCTTTCTTACCGGGAAGAGTGCTTCGACCAAATCGGGCTAAAAGCCACCTCCAAGATACCTTTATTCAACGGTGCACTGGAATGTGAATTCCGCCAGTACGAAATCTTCGATGGAAAGTACAAGGAATTCCGTGCCGAAGGCGAGGAGTTGAGCAAGGAGCGCAAAGAATTTCGTCCGGTTTCAGGAGAAAGGAAAGAGTTCAAACCCGGAGAAAGACGCGAATTCCGTCCCCGATTCAGCGGAGAGAGACGTGAATTCGGTGGCGAAAGACGCGAGTTCAACGGCGAACGCAGACCAAGAGAATTCAAGGACGGCGAAAAGCGCGAATTCCGTCCGCGTGAAAGAAGAGAGTTCAAGGATGGGGAAAGACGGGAGTTCAAGCCGAGGGAACGACGGGAATTCGGTGGAGAACGCAGAACAAGGTCGGGAGAGTCTTATCCGGAAAGAAAAAGAAGAGAAACGGAAGATAAATAAACCGGTCGCAATTTGCGACCAGCCTATTCGATAGAAAAATAATGAAGGAACTTTCCTAATTAGCGTCGTAAATTATTAAAATTCAAATTGAGGTCGCAAATTGCGACCTCAAAAAGCAGGAACAATGGACGATCTAATCATCATAGAGAATAAGATATATGAAATCAGAGGGCAGAGGGTGATGCTGGACTTTGATTTGGCGGAGATGTATGAGATTGAAACAAAGAATCTGAATAAAGCTGTACGTCGAAACAGTGAACGTTTCCCCGAAGATTTCATGTTCAGACTGACAAATGAAGAAGCTAACTCATTGGCAATCAATATAAGGTTCCAAAATGGAACCTTATCATCCAAAGACTGGTTCCGTTACGCCCCCTTCGCCTTCACCGAGCAGGGCGTTGCCATGCTTTCCGGTATACTCCGCAGCCCGCGAGCCATCGAGGTCAATATCAACATCATGCGTGCTTTCGTCCGTATGCGACAATATATTCTTTCTCATACTCCCAAAGAAGAATTGGAAGAACTTAGGAAAAGAATCGAATATTTAGAAGAAGACGTATCTGCCGATAGAGACAGTTATGAGAAGCAGTTTGATGAACTGTTTTCTGCTTTTGCCAAACTAAGCGCCACCATACAAATGAAAAACACAGCTATGGGCAGAGTAGAAATAAAAGGATTCAGAAAAGATGATAACAATTTTAATAATAAAGAGAATGAATGCGAAGAGAGTAAATAAGAGTATTCTGACACCGCTGATAGCAGTGCTTGCTCTGTTCACTACAAATGTTATGGCACAAGATTTAAAGAAACCGACGCTGGAGGACTTGATTCCCGGCGGAGAAACCTACTGTTTTGCCGAGAACCTGAATGCAGTACAATGGTGGGGAGACACGTGCATCAAACCCGGTATTGATTCCTTAATCGCTATCAACCCTAAGACGGGCAAGGAAACACTGCTCACCACGCGCGAGAAAGTGAACCAAGTGCTTGCCGAACTGATAACCCCCACCGATGCGACAGCAGAAAACGGCTACGGCAACAACACATTGCCGCACTTCTACAATGTCTCATTCCCGTGGACAGACAAACCACACATGCTCATCAAGCAGGCAAAGAAATATATCATCTACGACTTTGAGAAAGAAGAATTCGTATGCGCCATGCCGCAGTTCTACACAGAGACGCAGCATGGAGTAAGAAAAGGTACAAACATAGATTTCAGCCCGGCGAGCAGACATATAGCCTACACCGTCAAGAACAACCTGTATGTGGACAACAAGGCTGTGACCAACGAACCGGAAGGTATTGTCTGCGGACAGAGCGTACATCGCAACGAGTTCGGCATCTCGAAGGGTACATTCTGGAGCCCGTCGGGAGACTTGCTTGCCTTCTATCGGATGAATGAAAGCATGGTCACCCCCTATCCGCTGGTGGACATCACGTCAAGAATAGCCGTAACGGATATGATACGTTATCCCATGGCAGGCATGCTGAGCCACGAGGTGAAAGTGGGTATCTATAATCCGGCCACCGAAAAGACCGTCTACCTGAATACGGGCGACCCCAAGGACCGCTATTTTACCAACATCACCTGGGCACCGGACGGACGAAGCCTCTACCTGATAGAGCTGAACCGCGACCAAAACCATTCCAAGCTATGCCGCTACGATGCCGAGACGGGCGATTTACAGCAGGTGCTCATCGAGGAGAGACACGCCAAGTACGTGGAACCGCAGCACCCCATCATCTTCCTGCCCTGGGACGATACCAAGTTTATCTACCAGAGCCAGCGCGACGGCTTCAATCACCTCTACCTATACGACCTGGCGAAGCTCTCAAGCGCCAAGCCAACTGCCGAAGATGCCGTAGGCACGCAACTGACGCAGGGCGACTGGCTGGTGCAGAGCGTGCTCGGCTTCAACAAGAAGAAGAAAGAAATCATCTTCACCGCTACCAAGGAATCGCCCCTGCAAAGCAATATATATAAGGTGAACGTAAACAACGGCAAACTCACCGCAGTGGGCAACAGCGAAGGAGTACACCGCCCTCTGCTGTCCGCATCGGGAGAATATCTGATAGACCGTTATTCCACTCCACAGATTCCCCGTAATATCGACATCGTATCGACTGGAAACAGCAAGAGCATCAATCTGCTGACAGCCAAAAATCCCTACGAAGGCTTTGAAATGCCCAGCATAGAAGTAGGCACCATCAAAGCCGCCGACGGCAAGACAGACTTGTACTACCGCCTGATAAAGCCTGCCGACTTCGACCCGGCAAAGAAGTATCCCGCCATCGTCTACGTATACGGCGGCCCGCACGCCCAGATGATAACGAACGGCTGGATGAACGATGCCCGCGGCTGGGACATCTACATGGCAAACAAAGGCTACATCATGTTCAGCCTCGACAACCGTGGCAGCAGCAACCGTGGACTGGAGTTTGAAAACGCCACCTTCCGCCAGCTGGGCATCGAAGAGGGCAAAGACCAGGTGAAGGGCGTAGAATTCCTGAAAAGCCAGCCTTATGTGGACGGAGAGCGTATCGGAGTGCACGGCTGGAGCTTCGGAGGACACATGACCACGGCGCTGATGCTGCGCTATCCCGAAATTTTCAAGGTAGGTGTTGCCGGCGGACCCGTCATCGACTGGGCATACTATGAGATAATGTACGGTGAACGTTATATGGACACTCCGCAGACGAACCCGGAAGGCTACAAGCAGACGAACCTGAAAAACCTTGCCGGTAACTTGAAAGGACACCTGCTCATCATACACGACGACCACGACGACACCTGCGTGCCGCAGCACACCCTTTCATTCATGAAGGCGTGCGTGGATGCCCGTACCTATCCCGATTTGTTTATCTATCCCACGCACAAGCACAACGTCCTGGGACGCGACCGTGTGCATCTGCACGAGAAGATAACAAGATATTTTGAAGAATATCTTTAATGTACAATGTACCATATACAATGTACAATTTGCTATGCAGTGCGGGCGTGCAAATAGGGAGTAGATGGTAGAAGAAAGAAGAGAATAAAAGAGAGAATAAATCATTAAGTATAACAATCTGTACAACTTACCTGATGTCCCACAGCACAGACAAATTGTACATTATAAATTGTAAATGAACCCATGAAAATATTATTATTAGGCTCCGGTGGCCGCGAACACGCTCTGGCATGGAAGATTGCCCAAAGCCCGAAAGTAGAGAAACTATATATTGCTCCCGGCAATGCAGGTACAAGCGAAGCAGGCGAGAATGTGAACTTGAAGGCGACAGACTTTCCCGCACTCAAGGCTTTTGCCCTTGAGAAAGAAATCGACATGATTGTTGTGGGCCCCGAAGACCCGCTGGTACAAGGCATCTTCGACAGTTTCAAGGAAGACCCTGCCACTTGCCATATCGACATCATCGGCCCCACCGCCAAAGGTGCCACACTGGAAGGTAGCAAGGAATTTGCCAAAGGCTTCATGATGCGCCACAACATCCCCACTGCCCGCTACAAGAGCATCACCGCCGACAACTTACAAGAAGGACTCGATTTCCTCGCAACCCTCGAAGCGCCTTACGTACTGAAGGCCGACGGACTGTGTGCAGGCAAGGGCGTGCTGATTCTCCCCACACTGGAAGAAGCTCAGAAAGAGCTGAAGGAAATGCTGGGCGGCATGTTCGGCGATGCCAGCACCACGGTAGTCATTGAAGAGTTCCTCAGCGGCATCGAGTGTTCCGTATTCGTGATGACAGACGGCCGCCACTATAAGGTATTGCCCGTAGCCAAAGATTACAAGCGTATCGGCGAAGGCGACAAAGGCCTCAACACCGGCGGTATGGGCAGCATTACTCCCGTACCTTTTGCCGACGAAACATTTATGGAAAAAGTACGCACCCGCATCATCGAACCTACCGTAAACGGTCTGCTGGAAGAAGAAATCGGCTATCAAGGCTTCATCTTCCTGGGACTTATCAACGTGAAGGGCGAACCGATGGTCATCGAATACAACGTCCGCATGGGCGACCCCGAAACCGAAAGTGTGATGCTGCGCATCAAGAGCGACCTGGTAGACCTACTCGAAGGCGTTGCCCAGGGCGACCTCGACCAGCGTACACTGGAATTCGACCCTCGCACAGCCGCTTGCGTCATGCTGGTGAGCGGAGGATATCCGGAAGCCTACGAAAAGGGCAAGGTGATGACCGGATTCGAGAAGGCTGCCGAAACAGACAGCATCCTCTTCCATGCCGGAACAGCCACCAAAGACGGACAGACCGTAACCGCCGGTGGCCGTGTCATCGCCGTCTGCTCCTATGGTGAAACGAAGGAAGAAGCCTTGCAGAAGAGCTACCGCGTGGCCGACATGATAGACTTCGAGAAGAAATATTTCAGAAGAGATATAGGATTTGACTTATAAATGAGAACGAAGAGATTCCAGAACCGGATAACGGCAGGGGGG